>Ga0126342_10004520_pt1 | contig 23817 bp, 17 predicted proteins | sample Cyp1metagenome_FD_92528 | JGI IMG/M metagenome (GOLD analysis project Ga0126342, IMG submission 92528) | Coral microbial communities from Lord Howe Island, Old Settlement Bay, Australia - Cyphastrea 1 metagenome | ecosystem: Host-associated > Invertebrates > Cnidaria > Coral ...
CACCACAAATCAGTAGCCTTAATGTCCTGCCACCCTGTTCCGCCACCCTTCCTGCACCACAAATCATAGGTTTTGGTATCGGTTTGCTCTTCCAGATGTTTAGCAGGCAGTGGGTCTCTCAATCTATAAATGGGACATTTCGCATGGCTGCGTTAGTTTACTGCAGGGTATGCAGAGAACAGTTTGAAACAGTGTTGAAGTTAAAATCACCAACCGCTATATTCCACTACGACCTACAAGTAATTGCTGCTGTTAAAAAGAAAAAACACAGTTCACTTTGGCAAAAAACTTTAAAACACAGGGCATGAAAAAGACACAAAACATGGTGACCCAATTTTCTGACCCCTGGAACAACTAGATCCCAGCCTCGCACAAGCTGCTTCCAGGTGCCTTTCGTGGCATTGGTCCTTTTCCAAGCGGGTCTGTCATTGGATGAAGTAAACATGACCAGTTTGGGCAAAGTGTTTGAAGGGTTCCTGGTTGGTGGTTTTAACCATCTTGAAAAATATGAGTTCGTCAATGGGAAGGATTATCCCATATATTATGGACAACAAAAACATGTTTGAAACCACCAACCAGGTTTGAAGGGTTCCTAACATCTCCTAACCTACCAACAAGCCGTTGGAAAATGAACCGAATCCTCAGCGCCCTGATCCTTGGGCTTCACATCCTGAATCTATCCTTGGGCCTGCATCCCCTGGTACGGTTTTTAATAACCATGAAATCACCAAATTTCACCCATATCGATGAGGTTATGAAGCACTTGCCAAGTATGATGCACATCCAAAATCATCCAGGATTAAATCATCCAGGATCATTGATCAAAGTGCTCCTGTTGTTCGTCATCTCCACCAGACTGGCGTTCCGCTCCATTCCTTCTGCGATCGCGGCAATTCGTGGCGCGGGGTGGACATCTGCCGTCTCCAGCTCTGGTGCAGCTGTGGATAAGAAGGCTTTCGGCAACCTGGAGAGATCTGGGAATTGCAGGGCTGAAAATAGGGTGGCCCCATAAAAGGGCAATTGTCATGGTGAAAATGATAAAAATAATCCTGAACCATAAGCCTATTTTCAGGCCCAAATGGGTCAATCAAATCTTGGAGTCGGAGCCTCCAATTGGTCATCTTTGACACATCCCAAGTTGGGTCATGTTGGGTCCATTTTGGGTCAAAGCACTGGAGGGTCAGTTGGTGAAACATCAAAGACCTGAATCTAGCCATTTTAATAGCAAGCCTATTTTCCATAGCTAATCAGCTGGTAGCTATGGATTGAATCTACCCAGCTGTGGGACCCAGATGCATATCTAGTGGTTTATCATGGTTTAGCCTCTGGTAAACTGCTACATAACGAACTGGAAAATCACCACTTTTTTTTAATGGTTTTTATCAACTATTTCTATGAGCCATTTTCAATAGCTATGTTAGTTCGTTTACCAGAGCGTATATCATCTGATCATCAGATTTCCAGCGGCCTTACGTCCAGGCCAGGTATCCCCAATTCAGTGCTTCTCATTGTGACAAGGCTCGATGCGTTCGCTGGGAGGTCGGCACCTGCTGGGGAATGAGATCTCTGAGATATGAATTCTGTGAAATCAAATTCAAAGGTGGAAGGCAGAATTCCAAGTTCAGAGGACGGCATATTTCTATCTATATATTACTCGTCATGAGTTCCTGCTCCATAAGTTCTGCTACTCTTTACTTTTTTCCCAAATGTGCTGTAATCTATTCTGATCCCACTGCAACATCTCCGCGAAAGGAGGCAGCATGCTTTGCATCTTTGATTCCCGGCCCGGCAGTAAAATAATATACATTCTAGACATTTCAAGAGTATATAATGACTCACACCACGTCATAGGTTGGGTACCCAAAACTTGGTTTTCTCAAACAACTTGTAACAACCTATGGTCTGGGAGGGCAGTCTCCTGGTCCAACGCTAAAATCCAGTGGTTTATCATCGTACCCATATCTTCCTCATGCAAATTGCATCCAAATTGTCATTAGAATTGGTGAGACTCACACTTCTGAGCAAATCCATGGTGGTTGATATCTTCCGATTATATAATATTATTGTTATTATTATTATTACATATTATTACTACTATTATTATTACATGAATCATATATATATAATTATGTTATAATCTGGTTGGTGGTATACCAACCCCTCTGAAAATATGAAAGTCAGTTGGCATGATGAAATTCCCAACTAAATGAGAAAATCAGATTCATGTTCCAAACCACCAACCAGAAATATGTTATATCTGGATTGATATGGTAAACCCAATATCTGGCCTAGCATTTGGAGATGAGCCAGGAGATTCCCCAATCATGGTGGTGTTCTACATGGATTAACCAGTGGCAAACTAAACATCATCTGCAGCACATCCAGGTCACCGCCCATTGATATCCATTCATGGTGATTTTAGGGATGGTTTACATGATGATTTATGGGTTTACCACATTCTGAACCAAAGTTTTCCCAGGTTTTGCTCATGAAATCATATGAAATCCCTCCAAAAACAGTCCCATGATGTCCCATGTTCATCCATGTAACCCATGTCCCACCTGTGCAAAGACGCAGCAGCACCAGGCCAAAAATGCCTCGTACCTCGGAAAAAAAATGGGATTCCCAAATCCAAATCATCATGGAAAAAACGACATCAGAGGATGCCGTGAGGTGAACAAAAATCATCTACCCTCTGGTAGAAAATGGCCCAGTCGAAATAGTTGATTTACCCAGCTATAAAATTGTGATTTTCCAATTACCAGAGGGTAGATGTGGATGAAGTCTAGATTTCATCTTCAAGATTGTCCAATATTTATGACTTTTATCTTGGGGATTATCACCTGGGCCGTGAAAAGTCCGAAAAAAAAAACAACACACCCCTGAAAAAGGGAGGTTTTAACTGGCACACCTCTTGACCCTGCCAGAATAGACGAATTTCCGAATCTACTATTCCTAGGTTTTGATTTACTGTTTTAATATCATGCTATCATATTCATGGGTCTTCACTACTTGATTTACGGTAATTAACATGACCTCAAGCAAGCTCCACTGAGGCCAGGACCAGCATGGCTGAGCTACAGAACTAGCAAATCGCAGCAAGATAAATCTGAATTATCTGTTCTAAATTTGGATTACCAAGTCTGGGGAAATTATAGATTTGTGTACATCAATATTTTAATCCTAGCATTCTGGTTTCAACATAGAGTACACAAATCTCCCAACATGAATCATCAAAATCATGAAATATCATGAATGTGTACTGCTAAGGTATAGAAATGTATGTCATCCAGTCATTGGATATGGGAGATGTTCAAACCCTGCAGGATTTGGCTATTCGCATGACCTTTCGGCTCGCTGCTGTAATGTGCTGATGACTTTGAGCTTCAAGCTGCCCAGAAAGTGTCCAAAGGAAGCCACAGGACGAAAAGTGAGAGATAGGGGATGCCAACCTGAAATCTCAACCAACAAGTAGTCTGGGTGAGACTAGTGATAGGAATGTAACTAGTCCCAAATGTCGACATCATCTGCAAACATCTCAATGAGTCCTTGAAGAAATTTCACTTCAGTGGTGGTTGAGCCACCCCAAAAAATGATTCGTCGGGGTTGAGGATCTCAAATGTCAAATTAATGTCCTTGAGTTCGTGGTTTCAACTGGAGCCCCATGGAGCCCTTTATGGAGCCCCTTTTCACAAAGCCACAAAACCAGACAAAACCAGCCACACTGGTAGATGAAGGCGATAAAGACACTTTCTTTTGTCCATTCAGAAATGGTTTTGATGTCCAAAATATGCCCATGTCATCAGTTTGCAACTGTAGAATTAGTTGTTGGACCCCATGTCTGGGGAAACCCACAGGGCAGCTGATTTTTTTGGCTGCACAAACACCCGCAGCATGCCCCATAGCTGACTATGCCTGGGCACTGTCGCTTGCTTCGTGCCAATGCTTCACGTCTAGATGCAAGACGATCCGTCGCAGAATATCAGTTGATGGAATATTTGATGATATACTCTGATAAGATCTACCTAATCCAGTATTACTACAGTATTAAGATGCATTCAGTATGAAACAAATTCTAACTTTATGACTATGGTTATTCATTAGAAACCCCTTCATGATTATTAGAAACTATGAATCACCATATGAGGGTTTCCATAAATGGGGGTACCCCTAAATCATCCACTTTAATTGGATTTTCCATGATTTTCCCTTATAAACCATCCAGCTATTGGGGTACCCCCATTTATGGAAACCCTCATATGGTGATTCATAGAGGTTTCTAATGACTATGGCATTAATCACGATCCGTTGATTTTCGTCGCTGGATCTCCCGGCGCCGTCCCCTGCCTGAGATGGTTGCGGCACCGTGGCACCTTGGCCGTGTGATTTTTCTTGGGGAAGGTTGAACAAAATATGACAACTTGGATTACCCCAGATGCTCCATGTATGGAATATTTACCGACATTTACCCCAAAAATTGCCCAAATGTAGGTAAATATTCCATACATAGAGCATCTGGGTACCCTATATATGATAAGTTTGACTCATAGCCTACTAAAAGAAAAACCTCTTTTATTGAAAAGAAAAAAATGGCAATGGCAATCTGCCATTTGATAAAACACATTGATATTGCCCATTGTCAGGTAGGTGAAACCCATGCTTGGTGGGCAACACCAATCAGCTTCATTCCATTGCTGTATCATCCGCCACGAATCTCGCAAAATAGCAAACATTGCCACGGTTAATGAGGAAACATGTGCTCCAAACTATGTTCAAAACTATTGTCAAAACTATTTTCCAAACTACTTTTCAAACTATGTTCCAAAGTATGGTCCAAACTATTTTCAAAGCTATTTTAGAGCATGTCCAAACTACCTATGATATTTTGGGATGCTCTCCATGTTCAAACCAACCCAGCGGCTCGCCCACTCAGGACCAAACCTTCAGGCGGCTGACTGGTCACTGCAGTCGCTGCGTCATCCTGAACCAATGATGAACAAGTTGTCTTGGGATACATTCAAAAAAAGACATTGTGTTCAACAACTAAATAAATGTAATATATATATATATATATGTCGTCGCCTTTGGTCTTTGATCTGCTGTATGTAACTTAGAGGCTGATCATAGTATGGTTATATACTCAATTCACAGATACTTGCGCCGTTTTGGGATACGAAAGTCCCCATCCCCAGCAATAAAAAAACATGAATCCATCAGTGGGCCCAAAGAGATCTCAATTTTTGGCCCATAAGCATTGAAACTTAATTAACTCCCTAATGTTTGATGATCATTATTTAAAAAAAGAACATACGTTCATGGCCTGAATCCTCTAGTTTGCTTGTTAAATCCAGATGAGTTCTTTAGACGAGTTTGCTTCTTCTTCTACGCCCCCCATCTTCGCCAAGCCAATCTGGGATACCCTTCTCAGGAGAAAAACTTCTCGCTATATGATATGTGTATATTGTGTAATGTCAACCCTGGATTAATAAACCCCTAGGCTGTTTAATTGGGAGGGTACCATTTAAGTATCAGATCATGACTATTGGAGGAGTACTCCCCTAATTAATAAACCATGGTTTATTAAAGTTTATTAATCCGGGGTTGACAGTACACACCTTCATGTATAGATTTGTTATACTAAATGACTCAAGGTTTCCCAGCATATTTGGCTAAAAAACCATGAGCACTTCCATTGAAAAACAAAACATTGGATACCCAACCAAGGTAAACACCCAGCACAATGTCTCGACGGACAATAGAAATGTCAAAGCACGGATGGTTGATACCACCATAACCAAGGTATACTACTGGTCTGCCAGCCATCAAATGGATGACATATTGATCAAGAGAGGTATTGCTGGATATTGCTACTCAATTCCAGATGCCAATGATTGGTTGAGAAATTACTTATGGGACTCAAATATTGCAACATGACATACTTAGTGTGACATCGCCCAAAAGTCATTTCATCTGCTACAAAAATGGTACCCCTAATTATATAGTCTCATGTTGGTTGATTTAGTAGTGATTTAATAGCAGACTGTCACCATGTGGTAGTTCGTAATAGTAATTTCATCCACCCTACTCATGGTAATACTAATGCCGAGTGATTTCCCTATCAATGTATTACGTGTTGTCAACAAAATATTCAACCCACTATGAGATATGATCTGTGATTCAACTAGTTGCTTTCTATTCATCCTGGTGTTCCCAAAAGATCCAAGGATCCGGATTCTCCATTTTCTTCATTTTGCTGCATGGATCCAGGCAGGTAATCTGAAGATTACGAATGGAGATGGGGAAATTACTATAGTTACTACCCTGTGGTTTAATTCATAGTTAAATCCATCATGTTTATTATCTATTTCTATGGGCCATGGCTTCCATAGCTATGTTCAATAACCAAAGGGTTGAAACACAAACTTACTTGTGCTAAACGTAGGGAATGAGGGAATGATCCACTGGCTAACCATCAATAACAATCCCAGCAACCCCCATTCCCATCCATTCCCTACGTTTAGCACCAGTAAGACTATAGTTTCTATATCTATATGTCCCAACTTCTTACTAGATTTCCCATCTGACCATGGAAATATGTCGAAGCTTACCATAGTTTGGTGGTTAGTACTTGGAGGATCTTCCCACAGATCGTAAGCGCTTAATAACCCTGGTTAGTTCCCCATTGCGTGGCTTATCGCATTTATAATGGAGTGTCTGAAAATGGGGTATAGCATGGTATACCTCAAAATATAGTCCTTGTAAATGAGAACATGATATAAACAACCATTGGATTTTGAGGTTTTCCCTTAAAAATATCTGACAAACCCATGGCCAAAGCCACAAATAGCTCAACTACCCCCAGCTACTAACCACTTATGAGGACCGAGCGGTGATCCTGGCCTCAGACCAGAGGCTGGGCCAAGGCTTGGCTATGGCAGCGTGCCAACGCCGCCGCCTGATGTGCGAAGGGAGAAACCAGAAAAGTGGGATATTCCCTTACATAGGCCTTATATAGGCCTTATATATGGTAGGTACCTCCAATTTAGGATCCTGAAATGGCCATTGATGAATAGCAACTTGGACTCGCTGTGTCTACCAATGGTTCCAAATTGCACAGAGTCTGTAGCAACCAGGATGAAACAACCAGAGATTGCTCGGCCCTTTCCTTTTCTGATCATAATCCTGGTACTCTTGTGAACATCAAAATAGCCGGCAAATGGATGTACCCAGACACTCAGTTTGTACCCATCAAAATGGGTGAATGTATTAAAATCGCAACATATCAATTTATATGCGTTAATTGAGTGTCCAGGTAGTTAGTTATTACTTATTATGTCTGGTATTGCCACAATCAACCTTGTTTAGCCACTACTAACCACTATCAACTAGCATAATGACAACTGGAAGGAAGTGGAAAAAAACAAACTTCCCAACTGTTTGGGACAAGATGAAACCAGGAAATCTACACCACCAAACACTCTGGAAATTTACCATTAGAAGATTTTCTAATTACTTTTTAGTTCAGTGGTAAGATCTAATGGAACTGGAAAATGAAATCCAATGTTCAAAAACATTAGATCTTTTATCTCTGGCAATTCAAACATGGCAATCGGAAATCCGGACCTCAATGGAGGTTTATAGCTGGGAAAAACATTGAACCAACTGAATGATGTTCCAGCCAACTACCAGAGGGTAACATGGATGGCTAAAATATCACTGTGGTAATGTGTGTGTGTGTCTGAAAATGCGGGATATCTAAATTTAAATGTTATTTTAACATATTTCAATAGGAAAAAATATGATAAAACAATTCGTTAGAATGTGCACTTTACGATATTAGTAGCAATGTTGAAATCTATCATATATATTATATACACCGGTGAAATCTAACATAGCGTTTTTTAGCCCTGGCACCAACTCACAAACATAGCATCTGGCTACGTTGTCAACCCTGGGGATTTGGAGAAAGTGATCATTTGGGTGATTAGCTGAATAGTGCTTAAAATTCAACAGTACGAGTAGCTTATCTCAGTCTCATTAGATCTTAGTGACTTAGTGATTCTTCTGATGTATATCTCATTAGCATTCATTATATATCTAAACTTCATCACTTATCACTAAATAGTGACATTTTGTGTTTTCATTCTGCAGCTGTTGGGTCTAGTCGCCCGTGCTGTCATCATATCTCATGAGATCCATCGTGATGCAACCCGCAGAGCCTGGACGGCCCGCCCGGCGAGGCCGGCTCCGAGGGGGACCTTTTTCGGAACGCGCCCAGAGCGTGGTGAAGGGGGGCACAGTGCTAGAAGTGTGATGGAAATTCCCACATTGAATGGATATTATGTGATATTATAGCTACATAGACCATCCGTTTGTACCATTTTGTACCCTAAAAATGGTGCTTTAACCCAAAACTTGAGTACTCCACCATTTGTTCGTGGTATTTCGAGGGTCTAGGTATGGATATAAGACATGAAACAAAGAGATATCACAATCGGACGTTTCTATGTGAATTACACTTTGTAAGTCAAATCATGAAAAATCTATAGTACAGTCATGTCTGGCCATCCGACATACAGTCTGGCAATTTAACAGTTTGCTATGGAAAATCACTGTTTGTAACTGGTTGATCATCTAATGGGCTATGCTCCTATCTTGAATTACCAAAAGGTACCACATTTATCCTTATTTGGCGCACCATGGTAATTTTGGGTGTCTAGTAGTATATTTTGGAGATATTTGACCAAATTCTTTCTGAAGGATGATTTTGATTTTTAATGGATTAGCCATGGCCAACCACTCGTGCAGGATGGTACAGGTAAGCCATGAAACATACGTCTTTCCCATCCCATTACTGTATATATACTGGTAGATTAGTAAAGATTATTATCATCGATTATATAGTTATAACTCCGTTTTTAGCCAGTTTGGTTACTAATTCCCAACAAATCAACCAATCAAGAGAGGCGTTTTGCTCATGGCTCAGGTATGATTCATTCAAGCCATTGAGGCCATATCGCGGTTGATCGATTTGGCCCCAATATGGCGCCCTCCAAAGAAGGAATATGCTCTAAAGTTGGGTTTCTTTGAGTTTCTTTGTGGAGATATAGTGGGAACTAACAATATCAAGATCTCCAAAGATTCTACAACTGGTAAATTTCCCATAAGAAAACAACATATCACCAGAAACAAACCCATGCATACTGAACAAATGAGTCTCTGGGGTAGTATTGCGCAGGGATCCCTGTCAAGATCCCATCAGCCAAGGTTCATCTGCCAGGAATCGTCTTCCCGACAAAATGGAACAATGGAACAAAAAATTGAAAAGAACGTAACGATTGACAAAGAAATAAACCAGAAATCCGTGCATCACAAGTTAATTGATATGCATCGTGGACACACCTCTGCAGCCGTTTGATGGTGTGCGATGACCAGATGACCATCGTCATGCGGGTCCAAAACTACAGACCCCTAAGCTGGATGGTCAACTCTGAAAGTTCGAGAAAAAACATCCGACACGTGTGAAATTCTATAATTCCAAATGGTCTCAATACCGGTGTCCGAAAATGAGTAATCTCCAAATTCCCAATGAAAAATCATAATCTTTCTCATAACACATACCATAAAATGTCTGCACAAGCACTTCCTTGGCATTTAAGTCACTGTGGATGGATTGATTACAATCCCCGAATCAATGGGCTAATCTACAATCCAACTTTTGACCATGGCAATTTGATATAGGTCTTTAATCAAACCCATCTCCTAGTGTTGTACATATATATATATATATCATTATATATCCATTATATTCCCATACTATGCCCATATGTTGCTGTTTAAATCATAGCAAAAATGAACCCTCAAAAAATAGGGTTCTGGGATGTTATGGGTGAAAGCCCTGGTACCCTGCTGTTGCCAAAGTAGCTGAGATGATCTGAGATGGTATGGAGGTTCATCCTCAACAAATATCTATAGCAACCGCCCAAAAAATATAGAAAAGTACAGAAAATCCCACTGAAATTGTTATCATTTGAACCTTGCTATTTTTTAAATGTGGGTTGGCTGCTATGGCTTGCTTTCTATTAAAAAGAATGGTATTTCCCAGTATTTCCCAATAGGTTTTGATCCAAAAAATATCACAGCACTGGCAGACCAGTTGCGGGGCGGAGCTTCGCTCACTCTTCTCTCTTCGCTTGGCCTGTGATTATTGGCCCGTCAACCCGGAGCTAGCTGCTACAAAATGAGGGAGTTGATATGCCGCAAATTCGCTGGTTTAACCATCAACAATTCACTGGTTTAACCATCAACAAACTGGTTTAAATGATGTTTAATGGGATTCGAACGGGAATCTAATGGGATCTCTCCGGGGATTTTCTTGAATTTCATGGTGAATCTAATTAGGATAATGCAAAGATCAGCGAACTAAATGGCAGAATGTCCTGAAAATTACCGAATGGCATGTCATTGCCAAGTGCTAAATAAACTATCAGCCACTTTGATTGGAGAAATCTATCGAAATTGGTCATATGTTGTATAATGGTGTGGCCATGTGTTGGTTGATAATTCTGACATAATTTGGACCCATACCCAGATGCGTTGGTCTCAAACTTAGAGCTTCAATCATCCTATAGATGGATTGATACCTTCAAGACATTTCCTACTGTCAACCCCGGATGAGCTGCGCAAGTTTCGTCATGACGGAAGGCCCCTATTTTTTTTCTTAAAACAGTGATAGTTCCACATGGTCCCCCCTACAGAAAAGTCAATCTTCAATCAACTGTGGCAAATTTCCATCATTTCGATCCAGGGTTGACAGCAATAGCCATTCATGACCATCAATAACACATGATAATCATTACCCTCTGGTAAATTAACATAGACCCTGGCAGTCATCGGGGTTGGAAGACTAGTTTCCATTAAAAATGGGTGATTTTCAGGGCCTATGTTAAGTTACTGGAGGGTAATAACCATTGATAACCATCAAATCACCGTTCATAAGTATTATATAATAACATTTAATAACTATCCATGCCCCCTGACGAGACATCAATAACCATCCACAACCACTACAATAGTCACTAAGAGGCATCAATAACAATGCATACAGTAATCATTCAGAACCCATTAGGATCCATTAATCAAGAAACATTGATAAGCATTAAGAACCATTCAGATCCATTAATATGGTAAAGAATCATTGAGATATGTTAATAGATTTCTTTTAAAAGAACCAGTAATAGCAGTAAGATCCATTAATATGATAAAGAAGCAATATTGAGATCCGTTATTAGTCATTAAGAACCAGTAAGACCGATTTATATCATTAATAATCATAGAGATCAAATAATCATCATCAATAGTCATAAAGATCCAATAATGCAATTAATACCTATTAAGATACACTAATCTGATTAAAACATACATTAAGATTTAAGGTCCATTAATATGATTAAGAACTATTGAGATCCATGTATAATCATTAAGAAGATGCATGTGTATTACCATACAAAACTTCTCAGTTGTTCATCTCAGACCTGAATCCCATATCCTGTCATGACCTCCTTCCGCTCCTCCTTGGATTTCAGCGAATCCCTGACCTGCAGCTCTGGCACTGCATGATTCCTTGGATTCGCTTAAAGGGCTTCAACAAAATAGAACACATTCCCTATAGATTCCCCAGTCATCATGGATGTCCTATTGGGAAAATAAACCGCATCACCTTGAACAAACCCAGTATCATCCAGATCCTTTCTGCGTGCTACGTTTATCCGTATTTTTTGCCTCAACATCTCAAGAAAAGGCTCCAATGATCTCCAAGTGAATGTACTGTATCAGAGAGAAAAAGGGTAGAACAAGCCACTCACCACGTTCCTTTCCTGCTCGTTGCATCATCTCCTCACCATTTTTGCTTCCGGTAGTGCGCAAGAAATCTTAAGAAATTGGAAGGTCAATATGTTTAATAAATAAAACTGACATAGATCTCTGGCTTGCAGATACTTTCAGAAGTCTACATAGATTCTATCGGATTGGATGGGCAAGTTACTACTTAACTAGTTAGTAACTGGGTGATCATCCATTATTTAACATATTTAACCACCTATAATCCAGTTATTAACCAGTTCAGTAATACCAGGGCCCAGCTAATCCGATAGAATCTTGCCTATGATGCCTATGTCACCCATCGGATCCAGCGGTGCCTTGCGTGAGGCTTTCTTGGGCGAAGCCTTCAGGGTCGGACCCTTGGTGTTGGAAGGCTTATTGGCCCGCGCAGCCAGCATCTCCTGGGCAGCTGTGGGTCCGGTTGCTATCGCTTCATAACTCTTCCATTCCCAAGTAATGATCTAACACATCCCCAATTCACGGGCTCAAAAGAGTTGGTTGGATAAAATAGCCCCAGTTGGTTGGTATCCCTTGAAAGGTTCCGGTCAAAACCCATGATGGTCCCTTGCTCATGCGGTATAGCAGAGGCTAAGTCCATATGTATGTGTGCTGGAAAGATCACCTCACTATTATGCCTCACTATTTTGTTTGTTGCTTCAAGTCCTAAGTGAGGATTCTTGTTGATTTTCATGTGAAACTATAGTTCAACTCACCATTTTTTCGGGATCAAACTCCCATTCCTGCTGGTTCAAGCTCCATATTCCTGTTGGTCACATCGTCCCACACACTTTGGAGGGAACAAAAAATCATGGCACCGCCAATGATATACCGATATACCGATATACCCTCTGGTAATTTAACAGTTTGCTATTGAAAATGGCCATTTATAGTGAGTTTTCCCATTAAAAATTGTGATTTTCCATAGTTATGTTAGTTTACCAGAGGGTACCTATCATTACCTATCATATCCCCAGTTTGTTTCTGGGGAATGTACACCCATGGTGTGCACCTGACGAATCTTCTCCCTCATCTTATTCTCCTTCCTCCGCGCACGTTCCTAGCAGCAAAATGGCAGTGTTTTTTTTGGAGCCAATAGTACCACCAACCAGTTGGGATGGAAACACCATGGAAAAAAAAGATAATTATAAATGATATAATTTGATACAATCAATGGGGAACCCAGCAATACTTAGATGGGAGATGTCAACAAAAATAGGCAGCCAGAAATGGAGGGAAATGTAGGCAGTTCACCAAGAACGTGGATTCAACCAGCAAGAAATGACATTTTTTAAGGGCAAAAAACCGGGATTCAATCAGAAAAAAATGGTGGAATTGTGAAATACGGATACAGAATCCCCCTTTGGACCGCCAAGGGAGGTTCACTCCTTGGAAAAAAAGCATTGCTTGTTTTTCTTTTCCTGGGGCTCCAACCTATCAACATAGAAAAAAACTGAAAAAACAATGATGTTAAAATCAGAGATGTTAGCTATAACATCCATAATCCATACAACATCAAAAACCCGTGAAAAATAAACTCCTTGTCTCCCAGCGTCTGAGCTTCGGTCATATTTATCCAACCCCCCCTTTCTAAAACAATCCTAGCGTCGAATCCGCGCCCAACTTTTTATCCTGTCCCCTAAGCCCCCCCCGTCTTCAAATCTATTTTACATACTGGTACTACCAAGGTACGGTCCTAAACCTAGGGCACTAGGTCATCTTATATGTATACGTATTACTATCATTTACTATCTATATTTCAAATTGTTATCCATGTAATAAACGTTTAACATGTGCAGAATTAATTCATTTTTTGATTTCTTTTTTTTTGAAGTAACCAACAGGGTAACATTTAGGTGCTACAAACGGGTATGATACAGAACTATAGGTATACAGCATATTTAAATTATGTTTCGTCTATGAGACAGACTGATCCAAAAAATCGACGCTTTTTTGGTGTAGATGGGGCCCAGGTGACTTGACCCAAACCATGTGTTACGCTGAGCAACTGGCCTGTTTCATCCGGTCCCCCGACCTCCTTTTCCAGCTTTTTGGCTTTCTTGTCGGCTTTGTGGTTTTCTTTCTCGTCAGCATTCTTCGCATCCTTCTCCTTTTTCCGTTTCTTCCGCTTCTCCTCAGTTTATGTGAAAATCTCGTTGGTGGGTGCCAACCAATCCCCAAACAATCAATTCGGTACTTTCATGCCATCTAACCAGATCCAACCAGTCATACTCTTGCATATTCTTTTGAAGTTGACCAAGTATAATCAGTCACTACACCCCTGATGTATAGTAAGAAATATTAAGATCCGGAATTCCACTATATATTATATATATATATATAGATCTTAAACATTAAGGTAAAAATATCATAATCAGTCACTACAACCCTGATATGGATTCAATGGATCCCCCCTGCCATCGGAAGCCATCAGTCATCGGCTCCTCATGCGACTCGTCTTCCGATGGTATCTCCTTTGAACTCTTGGCCTCGAGTTGGAACCAAACCTGGCCTTGAGTGATTTGCCCTGAGATGCCCTGAGTTCTCATAGGTTTTTGGATAGATTTTGGATATGGGAAATGACAAAAGGATCAAAAAGGAGTCATAAACACCACCTTGTAGCAGTGGGCTCAGGAATATAAGAGCTTCCAAGATTCAGCTGGTTGAAGCGGACAAACCCAGCCTCGGCTTCTTTGGCCTTTGCAACTTCACCCTTGGGTGCAGAGTCTTCTGCTTGCGCCTGATGTTTCAGTCTCAGAATAGGCTAATATAGGCTGAGCTTCCAATTCACCAAGAAAGGGACCACAAGTTAAATGCTGCACACCCATTCAAATCGTCTTTTCAATATACGTGTCATGTTCCACGTTTTTACCATATTTTACCATGTTTCTTCACCCAGCCATTTCGCCTCCTGTTCCAGCGGCGCGGCCATCTGTTTTTCAGACGATGTCTTTGGCGCAACTGGAGAGGGGGCCACAGTCGACGGTGCCGACGCCGACGGTGCCGAGACTGGGGCCACTGCAGGCGCCGCAGCGGCCGGTGCACGGCTGGTCGACTGGATAGGTTGGGGTGGGTTGGGTGGCTGGGATAGCTGGGGTGGCTGGGGTGGCTGGGGTGGGTGGGGGGGTTGGGGGGGTTGAGGTGGGAGTGATGGTGGCTCCGGCTTCACTGCCATGGGAAGAGGGGTTTCAGGTGGCAAGTCATGGGAGGCAGTGGTCCTTGCTGCGACCTGAGCAGCGGCAGCAGCCCAATTCAAGGCTAGACGGTTAGACTAGACTGATTCATTTTTCACAGGTTTGCCTGGCAATTGGATGGTTCCTGACCCACTCACAAGTTAAACCCTTCAATTTGAGCACCACATGCCGCCTTCAGCCCCAGGTAATAAGCTGTTGGCTGGCGGAGCTCGTTTCCCTGTGCAAAGTTTGTGGATGTCAATCTGCACCTGAGCCCAGCCCCGATATGTTGTCCATGATCTATGTTGCTTGAGAAATCATTTGAATAATTTGATGAATGGAACTGATATGGGTCCAACACTGGTGCCCTTTATGAACGCCCAGGCAGAATCGATTCCGTTCGGATCTTCACGTGCCCATACTTTTGGGTTCACTGGGACCTCAAAATTCTGATGTTTGATGATTTTTGCTATGTTTCGCAACCGTGAATTTTAAGCCTATCCCTATCCCACATGGGGTCTGCTCTTTGGCATATGTACCTGGTGTGTCGTTGTCCAATCTCAAGAATATATCTGAAACCACCGGGCAGCAATTGAAAGCACAAGAGGCATCAAACATGAGAAACCAACCAGCCAACTTGAGCCTATACTTCCACATTTTGTTGCTGGCAATTTCCCAGTCTTTTGCTTGAATCCGATGCTGTTGTTGTTGTTGTTGTTGTCGTCGCTGCTGTTGATTAAATGGTTTCGCTGCAATCATCACAGAACAAATGTTGAATCTGCCCAGTTTTGGTGGGACAATGTCTGCTGTGTATCCTTATCATGCCAACTTATCCACTGAGAAGGCAACAGTCACCCATCTTCCTTCGTAGAACTCTTTCCACTGGTTCGTTAGCTTGTCCACCTGCCGTGAATCATCACTGAGACGCAAGCAACAAGACTTGGGATTTCTTCGCAAGACAGGAGCCTAACCTGCCTAACCAAAAAACATAGGGGTTTTAGCCACCAAAAGAATGAGGATGTGACCAGCAAGAAAGAGGATTCAACCAACCTTAAGGCGAAACAACCAAGACAGCTGAACCATGACATGTGAATACTTCGAATGTAAGAAACCAAGCCGCTTGATGTGGGTATGTCTGAAAATGGGGTGTATTCCCAATGAAATAGCCATTAAAAAACGGGATAATGATCAGCAAAACCATTGGGTACACAGGGGTACACGACATTTTCAGACACACCCATGTTGAAAATGGCTTGTACATAGGGATAAGAAATTTTCGGCAAACAATTTTTCTGCCCTCCCGTGAGCCTCGAAGGCAAAACCACACCTAGGACCGGATTAGACGAAAGAGTAATGTGGTAAACCCAATAATAAATCAGGTAGTGATAATAGGTTTATTACTGGGTTTATTGTGATCAACGGTTGGATAACTGCTGTAAAAATCTGTAAAATGGAGATATAGTGATGTACCCTCTGGTAATGACTAACATAGCGAACTGGAAAGATCCACCATTTTTAATGGGAAAATCCACTATAAATGGCCATTTTCAATAGCTATGTTAAATTACCAGAGGGTAAACCCAATAATAAATCAGGTAGTGATAATTTTTAAGAAACCATTCATGGTGAAATTGGGGATGATGTACTATTGGGTTGCCCAGTTTACCAGCAAACAATCTATGAATTTGCTATCAACTGGTGTGAGTCTTGACCCATCAGTTTTTGGATCTGCTGAGCCATACCCAAATCAATTTTACTCCTGGCTTTCAGTACTTCTGGAAAAAAAACAAAAAATCTAGGGAGAATCCATATCTTGGAGCATCACCAACCTCTTCTGCAATGTCTGAGGCTTCTGCAAGCCACCTCTTCTGGCATGATCCAACATATCTTCGCCTGCGCGTTGCAATCCGAGACATGTCTGCCGCCCTGGGCTTCTGAAGTTACCCCAGAATGACGAGAGCATCAGATCATTCGAATTTCGCGGTTGTTCACTGCAATTGCAATCATGTAATTGGTTCTTTTGCTCACCGAAAAAAACAGCAAAACAAGAACAGGCAAGAACTTTTGATGACATATACATACATATCATATCCAGAAACATCACAATGATTGACATTCATAAAACCAACATTTACTAATTACAGATCATATCCCAACATTATCCAGAAACATCACCAAAAAAACAGCAATCAACATCAGCTCCAAACCTGTCTTGGCATCATGGATGCGGATACTGATGGCCCATCTCTTCATCGCAGCCTAGAAGCGTCGCAACATGTCGAAGAAAGGTTTGCTCAGGCCATGAAGCATGAAGCATACATGAAATATCCCAAGATGTATGGTAAATGTTGGGATATCATATATATATACTATAACATAATATAGTATAATATAACATAATATAATATAATATAATATAATGGGATATTAATCCCAAAACTATATCTGGAAATGTTGTGATTTATAGTGATCTATAAATATCTAGACCCTCCAAATTACTAGAATTTTGGGGCACATACGCAATGTTTAAAGATACTTGGATGGCCCTGGCAGCTATCCTTGAAGTAGCATCAACAAAACCTTCATGCCTTAACAAGCAAGGAAATTAAACACTGGTTAATACATCTATATACACTTAACCACAAACAATTCACACCCTTGACACTTAAATTAAACATGCGCAGAAATATCAGTCATTTCAAGGATTCCATGCAAAACAAAAACAGCGGAGATAGCCTTGGGATGCCATAAAATTGTGGGTACCATAATATTCCAACCCCAAGGATTGAAACAAAGTTTTTTTTTAAAAAAAAAACTATAACTTTGGGACTTTGGGGTAAATCATGTTCAGACACATCCAAATATCATGTTGGTGGTTTTATACCCCAATGTCCCACAATATCACCATGATATTCCGGTATTTTGTTGGTTGGATAACTATTATTCTCCGTTTAACCACCATGTTCATTGGTAAAACCACCATTTTTGTAGTATAGTTTAACCATCCTTTCCTTGTTTAAACCACCATTTTCCTTGGTTAAACCACCCTTTTTTCCCTCTCAGCTTGTTCTCACCTTTATTCAGCCTGCGCTCACCAGGCCTGGTAGTACATGAAGAATCGACGCTGCTCATCCCAGTAAGTCGCTCGAGAGCCCACTTGCACGGAGGAATCCATGTGGTACACCGCGTTGAGCTTGGGGTTCAAAAAGCCACCTGCAGGATGGGGGGCAGGATGGGCCAACCAGGGCCGTCGTTTGATCGTGGTAGATATATATAGCTTACTCAGTTGCCAGAAAAGTGGCTGAATGAAAAACTATGGTTGGTAGGTAGATATAACTATGATATAAGTATGATATAACTCTATAGTATGAAAATAGGGGTTATAATGGTTTATAAACCGACTTTTAACTGGGGGGCACCATCATGTGACTTTATGTGTGTTTTTGTTGTTCTTTTTTTGGAGAAGATATATATTTCATTGATATCATTGATATAATAATATAGTTAATGATTTATTTGAGTTGGGGGTGAAGAATCATCCGAAAAAGATGAACATATCTTTGACATGTTCCATATTCATCCATATATACAATCTATTTCAGGATCATTTCACCCTGGACGTCAGATTTTTTTGTTGCTGAAACTCACGCATCCGCTGGACGCTGACCAAGCCACAGGATTTTGTGGCTGCCATGTCGATGGGAATACACACATACACAGATTTTGGTGCATTAAAATCCAATGGTTTAGAAAGATTTGACATTAAAATCCAATGTATAGAAAGATTTGACATTAAAATCCAATGTTTGGAACATGTTGGGGCACCAACAATGATACTCACGCATCTGCACCTCGGATATGGACGGTATCCACAGCAAAAGCCTCGGCTTTTTGCAGATTTTGTTCACGGGGAAAGGACCGATGATAGGATTGCTGGAAAGATGAAAGAAAGATTTTTTCCGCGAGTTCTACAATGTTCTGCAAAATGACAGACCTCCCAAATCCTCAAAAGGACCCTTCGCTAATCAAACATGGCAATGCAAAATCTGAAAAAAAAAAAAGAGATGATTTTCCAGGAAAAGATGGTATGTGTTTTTGGTTTAAGTTCATTTTCATCTGCAGTCCAAGTGTCCTGTTTCTGTGCCTTTGCCACTGCTGGAGCCGCGTATGGCATCACATCTGCCGCTGGCAAAGCCACACTGGCCTTGTTCGCGGAGTGTTTGTTTCTGGTTGGTGGTTTCAGTTTCAAACCCTTGAAAACTATGAATGTTGATGGGGATCATCATATGTCCTCATATCCTCATACCAGGTAGAGTGACATATAAACACGACTTGAAACCACCAAGCAGTGTTCCACAATGATTGGAGCCATCATGAGCTATCCACAATCACCAATCCCTTGTTAGTGGTACCTAAGAAAGTCGTGATTTGTCAGCGTTATTTTAGGTAAGCTCAATGCCATAAACCATCCCCAACTGAGGTTTATTGGGTATAGCCTAACCCTATTTGAATCTAGTTGGGATTTACCCTCTGGTAAACTAACATAGCTATTGAAAATGGCCATTTATAGTGGATTTACCCATTAAAAATTGTGATTTCCCATAGTTACGTTAGCCTACCAGAGTGTAACATGACCCCCCCTGATGGTTGGTTTCTGGGATGGTTTCTGATTGGCCCTGATGAATCCCATCCATGGTTTGATTCATCCCGAATGGTGGTCTGAAAAAAAAGGGGATGGGATTATATCAGCATCATTTTGGTTGGTTCCTTAAATATGTGGTGTCATCCCCTATATACCACCCTCCAGTAAAGCAACATAGCTATGGAAAATGGATCATGTGTAGCTGATTTAACTATTAAACTAGTGATTTTCCATAGCTCTGTTAAATTACCAGAGTGTATATCACCCATTAAATCACCATTAAATCACGGTTTCTGCACAGAACGACTCCAGGTCTCCGCATAAGGCCAGAACCCTTTCGGGCGGAGGCCTTGATCGTGATGGTAGGGGCTGAGCACCTTACGGGTGCACAGCACAATGGCCATGTGCTGAGGATTTTTATCCCTTACCCACCTGCTACTGAATATGTCCTGAATACTTCCCATATATAAATGATTATAAATTTATATATGACTATATGACTATATATATATATGTATATATGAGCCCCCAAGATGACTAGATTCGATATGATCCGATTCTATGGTTTCTCAGGGCATTCTTCAACATGAGGATGGGAGTAATTTGGTGCTGTCTCAATGAATCAGTGCTCTTGTCATCAGCATCAATGAATCAAAAGAGCAACTGCATTCGATATCACTCGATGCATCATGGTGTGACAAAAATCTAGCTCGTCTACCAATTTCTTTCCGAGACCCCGAGACCTAGACCAAGGTACACCCATCAAATCCAATCAGGCACGGCTTTTTTTCACATCATCCGTTTATGGATGATGTTCCCAGAAAAAATTATGCCGATAGGGGATTTCCCTGCCATGATTGACTATCCATCCCGTTACATCCCATTAAATCCTATTAAATCCCACTGTTTGTTGATGGTTTCATTAGGGGATTTACATGGATTTACCATTGCCACTTTTGACTACCAAAGGGATCCTTTTTTTTTGGATCTGAAGATGTCCCAAACTCGCCTGCCATTGCAGGAGATCGTGCTGGAGCCTGCTCCTAAGGATCCAGGATCCAAGTTATTTGACGAGGCATGGCCACTTGAAGAGATTTTTACAACCAACACATGAAGATTATGACTGATAATACTGACAACACCACCAAACATGCAGGAGTTTTGATGTTTCTGAAGAAAACACTGGCAAGTTGCTGTGATTCAAATCATCCTATGGGGCTTCCAGAAGCATCTCTCTCCATGTAAGTGAGTTTTTTTTTCGTGTGTAGGTGGGTGCAGGCCGCAAGTGTGATGCGAGTAGCAGTGTGACAAAAAAGGGCAATCCGTGTCAATGAGGGTATTTGACTTTCTGTACATGAACAATTTGCAGAGAGATGCTGTGACGTATTTGTGGGCTTGCTGACTTGCTTGGTGGAGGAATCTGTGGGCTATGAGCTTGACAACGTTAATCAGTTTTTAGCTTGGTGTTTTGGCAGGAAATTCATGGCAGAAAGCCCATCAAACACCAATTTCTATGGCTGAAGGTAGGTATAAGGTCTGCAGAACTGAAACTGCTTAATAGCCCTAGTTGCTAAAGTCCCCGATTCGTGGCATATCCCGTATTATATATATATATATATATATATATATCATATATATATATATGTATATATATATCATATATATATATATATTGTATATATATATATTGTATATCATATAAATATACATATCATACATATGTAATTAATCCCATATGATCCCATATGTGTACGTATAAATGAGTCAACCATGGTTACTAATTAATCACTTACCATTCGTGGATCCGATGCGACTGCACTGGGGAACCCACCACCAAAGGTGTGACTCGGACTTGTGGAGCCTTTTGCCACTCGTCATTGGTCAGTTCGTTCCACACGTCATCCACATACCTGCTGCCAACGCTGCAAAGCCGGAAAAGAACCCGTTTGTGAACGCATTAAACGTTAAACAAAACAACCCTATCCCATCCTATGAAATCAAGGGGTGATGAATAATCCATATATATATATATATTATATTATATATATAATTATATGAAAATGATTGTCTCCAAGAGGTCAGTATAACCCACATGTCATTATCAAGCAACATGGGTATTTTTACTGGCTCAAGTCTTCCAACCACTCGCGCGCGATGGGCACTGGAAGGCGCATCCCAGCATAACACCACTTTGGGCCTGCAGAAAATGATTGCGAAACACGGAAAATATCGTCCGCCGATTGCCCAAGTAGGCTGGGGTCCTCAAACAAATAGAAACATATAGAAAGGTGGATTCAAACTAGTTTGAGGGTGATTGAACGCATGGTCTTTCTTGGGACACAGTTACCTCCAAACATATCTAAACTGAGCTTTTGTTTTTGTCTTACGTTCAGCATGGCAAACAGAATGCCAACATGTCAGCCGGATATCGATGAGTAGATTGCCTTTTTTGGCCAAATATTGTTAGACACGGTTTTGCAGTCAGTTGTTGGATATATATTATCCGACTACAGTAGATCGGTATATCCATTTGTATCCCTATTTATAAATAAAATTCCCATGATTTCCCCATTTAGAGATGAACAAAAAGCAATTGTTTTCCCATGGTATTTGCTGATGTCTATGAAATTGTGAGTCAGTTCACCTAAAACACTGGTTTTGAAATCCGATAAGGCAACAGAACATGTAAATTTATTGATGCTGAACTACTCATTTTTTTGGGTATTTGATTTTGACTCGTTCTCACCAGCTCTCACCTTTTCCCATTGTTGGTATACTCTTAAACGTTTATCTTGCCATGCTAGTGCTGGTCCGTGTTCTTCCCAGAAAAACTGCGGGGTAGCATGGGGTGATGCTTGGCAACATGGCATGCCATCCAAAGCCCCAAAATCTGGAAAGCACCAAACAAACGGCAACACTCACCATTGATCTTTATAGCTAGTTGCTTGTCACACCATTTTCAGCCACCACATACACCATCCTCTGTAGTCATTTCTCCTAGGGTCGGCCACACAGATTCTCCACGATTAACCAAAAAAGAAAACCAAATTATTCACCCACTGCTTGTCCCTGTTGTCCCGATTTTTACAGTATCCCCAATCACTAATCGTATCATCATGGGATAATGAAGCGAGTTCTTAAAGCTATTGCATATGACCCCAAGGTAATGGTACTCGATGAAGAAGAATAAACCAAATATCAATGCGTAAATGACCATTGGCTTATTATTAAACCATATCAAACCCAATCGCCATCTGGTTGGTGGTTGACCTACCCCTCTGAAAAATATGAAAGTCAGTTGGGATTATTATTCCCAATATATGGAAAGTCATAAAATTCCATGGTTCCAGTCACCACCAACCAGTCTATAGTGTTATTCCAATTATTAACCATTAAAAAAACCATAGATTAACCATAGATATATATATATATATTCCCAGTCATGGCTGGTTACCCTCTGGTAAACTAACATAGCAATGGAAAATCACCATTTTTAATGGGAAAACTCACTATTTCTATGGCCATTTTCAATAGCAAACTGTTAAATTACCAGAGGGTAAATCCCATGATCATCCCATTATTCACCATTGTTAACCATTAAATCACCATTTATAGTGGTTAAATCCCATTTTAATCCCAGTCATGGCTGGTTATTAACCATAGATTAACCATATATCACCATATCCATGGTCAAGTGGATCTAGCTCGTCCCATAGGTCAGAGGCCTGTGCCAACGAGTCTCGGGGGGAGATCACCCAGCGTTGGTCCTGGAAAGCCAGGGGCAGCACGAACGCTTCGAAGGGTCTGCGATTCTGTGTAGGGATACAATGGATATATAAGAGGAATATATAGGAATATAACTGGGATATAATGGGACAAATGAATACAAATGATCATTTAAGAGATTTTAACAGTTTGCTACGGAAATCATCATTTTTTATAGGTAAATGGGCCATATATATATATAATCCCTTCCTCCTAATACTAAACCCCCCCCCCCTCACCCCCCCCCTAATACAAAACACGGCAGGTAGTTTTTAGTATTAGGGGGGTATTTATTATTAGGGAACCAAATCGAAGTCATGTTAATTAGTTATTCATGCATTAGAATGGAGGAAGGGATTA
>Ga0126342_10004521_pt1:0-20000 | contig 23817 bp, 26 predicted proteins | sample Cyp1metagenome_FD_92528 | JGI IMG/M metagenome (GOLD analysis project Ga0126342, IMG submission 92528) | Coral microbial communities from Lord Howe Island, Old Settlement Bay, Australia - Cyphastrea 1 metagenome | ecosystem: Host-associated > Invertebrates > Cnidaria > Coral ...
ATATTTTCCCATATTTTCCCATAATTTCCCTATTAAATGATATGAATCCTTTGGTTCATCTTCTGGGTCTACCCACGGCGACCCACGGCCCGAGGTTCCGCCACTCGGCGCCCAAAGCGCAACGGCCAGTGCTCGCGGAGCCGCAAGCCTTGGAGGCGGGGCATCGTTGGTACCATGGGGGTAGCCGCCATATGTTCCATTCTCTTATGATTTCTTATGTATCTACACTGATATATATATATAACATATAGTAATATATATATATATATTATATGTACATGTTATATATATATATATATATACATATATGTTCTATATATAACACATATTTATATGATATAAGTGGACTGTAAATTATTTATACGTTATATATACATATATGTTTTATATACGCATGTATATATATAATATCCAACACATGTTGACAACTATATATATATATTCTAACATTTTCTAACTATTAACTATCCATGGTTCCTGACGTGCCTTCACACGCAAGCCAGCTTCAAGTGTCGCGTCATTTCGGTGGATCTCCAAGCGGTGTACCTCATCCTTCAAGTGGTCTCCCTCAATGGCAATCATGGACATATATATATATATACATAGTACATAGCATATTTATATAGTGTATACTGATTTTTCTATGTAGTATCTACCCCTTGATCATTGGGTAGCATTTGTGGCATCACTGTCTATGGGGGAACAGGATTTAAGGTCCATCGAGGCGATGTTTCTCGGTTATAAAGCCTTTTTTGTGGTGCCGCAATTGAGGTAGCAATGGACCTACAAGATGTTCCATATATATATACTCTATCTACACACACATGATGCATACATATATGTATATATATATAGGTTTAGTTATATACATACTATTTTTTGATATAGCGATTATACATAAGTAAAATATATACATATACATATATACATATACATATATATATATATATATACAGTATATATATATATACATGTATTTTTGAGTGCTAAACTGTGCTAAAACATGCTTTTTTGGGGAGACAGATGATCCTTCCTTCTGACCCATCCAGGTCTCTGGTTGTGGTCTTGGAGACGCATGGCCGGCGAGCCCCCAATCGTGGCTGGACAGTGGCTGGAAACAGTGGCTTTTTTTTGGAAATCTGGAATTCCAATTGATAATGTTGGAATTCTAATGGAATATAATACCCTCCAGTAATTTTTTTAAAAAAAAAAACAAATCATTTAAATGGGGGATGTGGAAGATTAGTTTCTACTAAAAACTGGCAATTTTCAATGTTCAGCTATACTGGAGGGTAATTATTCCAACGTTATTCATATTAGCAATTATTTTATTACTATATTTACTATTCATTCAAATAAGACAATAATTAATATTTCCATGGCATATGTACTAATAACATAGTTATATACTGCTGCGATATTAACCCAATTAATAATGATAGTCCAATGAATAATGTTGGAATTCCAATGGGATGGGGATAAGGTGGGAAACCCTTTAAACCTACCATTTGGAGATGGGAAATAACCACACATTTTTGGTGATTTTTGGGATTGGGGATGGTTTATTATTGGGTTAAGAAATCTTGAAATTTGGAAATATATAATCCATATCAACTACATATTGGGCAATATTGGGGATATTTCATGGGGAAAAAGACTGGGGATAGAACATGATATAGTCACATATCTATTTGGATAAACGAGAATCTATACCCTCCGGCGCCATCAAACATAGCTGCTAGGAAATCACCTATCAGTGGTTCTCAATGGAGACTTATATAGCTGGGAAAATCATCGAACTATGGGTGGTCGAGCCACATTTTCATCCAGCTTGTATCTAGGGGATCCCCCTAAAATGGAAAAGTTGACCCTTACCCTGGGGAAAACGTTTATCTATGTTGAAAACCAATGGTTTCCCGTTTGGAAGAGGATCTACAAATTCTGGGATTTACACATCTGCTGTATGTTAGTTTGCAGGAGTGTAACAGTCAAACATTGTGATTTCACCACATTTCATCATATACAGTGGAGTAGGAGCCTACATATATGTATATATATAATTATATATATATATAATAATCATGAAGCAGATAGAACATGGGATTTTCAATGGTATCACCATTGTATTGGGTTAGAGAAAAAACCCAAAACATATTCTCTACTCCGGCATGACTATATATGTATATACATACAGTAGTTAAGCCTTGATATCTGAGAAGGATGTTCATTAGTGATGGTTTCATTTCAACTATTAATAAACGAAAGTTAATCCTAAGTATCCCCAACTATAGATGGTTAAATATGTGCAATGGGAATTACATGATCCTAAAATGGAGCTACTGTACAATATTGTTGGCCATATTTTGGAGGTATATCCCCTGAAATTTAGCCCTTACATAGGCTTTATGTATGGTAGGTACCTCCAATTTGGGTAGATCCAGCCATTCAACCTCTGAGGTGCGGCGGTACGCCCCCCACCCGCAGAGATCGTCGGTCGCACCCAGAGATGCAGATGGAAGACGTGGAGGTCCGAAAGCGCCGAGTTCATGGGGGAAGTGGCGATTTATAGCCATTGAAATGTGACTTTAATGGGATATTGATGGATATCAATGGCCGCTATGTGTGTGTGTATATATATATACCTACTGTACTTGGGTGTATCTAAAAAATGGGGCATTGACCCACATGGCCATGAAATACTGGGGAACATGATAATCATTTACTGGATGGAAGGGAATTCCGCCTCAATCTTTTTCAGAAAACCCAAGTGGATCTTTGACAGCCTTGAGGTAAGTAGGAAATGGGATATGCTGGATCTGGCTGTGACCTGAATCTGGGTATGGAGCCGCGATTTAACCGGACCCCAACCTGGGATAATTTGGGGTTTTCAGTGGAGCGACATGAGGGGTTGTTTTACTTGATGAGTGGTGGCTGCTACACATGTCATAAGTCTTGCTGGGGTATATCCATTTTTGGTGCTCGTCATCCCCATTATCTCCACTCATTTGGTAGTGATTTCTATGTTTGTTTCTTAAATTCACGATTGTTGGTTGCTTCAAATCCAAATCCTTTTGGTTGGTAACTCACTCTTTTCTGGTTGAAATCCGAATGTTGTTGGTTCGAACTTTTTTTTTGGGTGGTTTTGTTGGTAGAATCCATCTTGGCAGGCCCAACTTTGTCCTTGCTTCCCCCGCATCAACCATTCGCGGAAGGTGGACGAACATGTGCTCCACCCCAACTTTCGACGTGGCGATGCGACCCCACCGCAGGCCCACTCGAAATGGCCAACTTTAATGGGAAATATCCTCTATAACCGGTGGATTTTTCAGTGCCATCTTTGACTAATTACCGGATGGTAGCACATGCCAAGTTAAGTGATGAAGGTCCAAATCATCCTGAGTCTTCATTCGGGTTTGTCTGAAAATTGAGGGAAAACTTACTCTGAGAAAAGGCGACCCATACCATTTGAACAACCACGGCGCAGGGGATTCCCAAAAAGCGGGTCATCACATTTATAGTTATAACCTCGAAAAAGCATTCCTTCATTCATGACGATCTCGCTCATGTGCTATTGAGCGCATGCCAAATTTGCCTTGTGAGATCCCACTCTTTTCCAAGAAGTCTTCATTTAGAATCCATCCATTCCTTCTCACTGCAGTTCATATTTTTGGTTTCCTGGAAAGCGTACAGTTCATTTGGTAAGGTCCCATAGCCGTTTTTCGTCGGTTGAAACGCAATGCTCACCTCACCGTTTTTATGATGAGGTAGTATGAGGTACGACATTTTTACGACGTGAAAACCCCTCATAGTTGCATATATAGTTGCCCATATTCACCAAATTCAATTTCCAGTATGTGTCAATGGATCACCATCGGAATTCCCGATCACCAATGTTGTATAGTTGAATCATCAATTTTGCTGATGAAACCATGATTTTTCCTCAGGTCATCGTCACCCGCCACGGCCGCGGTGACCAACGGGGTCCCTTGCGGCGCTCCGTGGAGCCACGCGCGGCCCGGGAGCAACGGGAGTCGCAACGGATGCCGCGGCTGGGTCGCAGGAGTTGCTCCCAGTTACCATGGGGATCCAATGGATAGTCATTGGGATAAGATCATGATACCCAATCAGCTTAATCATCCATAGTTATCCATCATCATCCCAATATACAATATATACATATATATATAATTATATATATATATATATACATTATACCATGGATATCTATTATCCCAATATACCATAGATATCCAATTGGATTATGGTTATGATCAAGTTATTGTCCATTGGGATCATCCAAGTTATCATAGATATACTCATTTTATTCCATGAAACTATGGATTATCCGTAACTTCTAAAGAATTGGGATGATTTCCCCCAGGTTTCTTCATATGTTTATTGGTAAAGCGGATGATTATGATTGTTAGTATAGAGGGACCATTATGATGATGTCATTTTCTTTGGTGAGTATAATCCCCATAATCATCAAGCAGCAGGGGTCTTGGGGACCATTATCATAAGTTCATTATTATATAATGGCCACTTATGATGATGATGATGATGATGATGATGATGATGCTGATAGCAATAATGATATGGGGCCAGCATCTAGAACATTTGGAACAGAACAGAAGGAATCCCCTGCAGCAGAGGTTGGATGATCGGACAACCACCACATATTCCCACTACAATGATGGGCCTCGGTACAAGACAAGGTACCCCAATCAACTCCTAGCGGCCATGGGGTGTTCACACTGCCAGGAGTTGATTCTTAGGGCCCATCATGCTGTTTTGACCTTGGCACAGCGGAGGTTTCCTACTTCTCTAGATGTCGATTTCCTGAGCCTCTTTGCTTCGTGAACGGTGCGTCGGTTTTTTGGTGCCGCAGCCGGCTGTGAAAATGACGCGGCTGTGCTTCATACGGCTGAAACATGGCCTTACCTGTGGATAGAGGGGAAAGATGTTGCAAATTTAGCGTACTTCTATGTATAGGGTTGTGACATCTACATTCGACGGACACTTATACACTGATAGGACAAAAATTGCGTTCGTTGAGTTTCCAACAATGAACAGGTTTGGTTTCTTTTGCACATCCTGTCACCTTGGAATCCTAGCATGGAGCTTTGTCGTGCCCCGGTCGCATTTCCACCCTCCGAAAGCATTAAAATCTTACAGATTTAAAAGCGGGTGATAATTGACCGTCCCACACCTGCTGATCCGCAGTTGACCGAGATGGATGTTTTGTAAAAAATTCAATAAACATAAACTTTGTTCCTCCTGAAGTAGTATAGACAGATTACAGTAGATTTGACTAGTGTTGAGATGTGAATAGATGGGTACTTTTATGCATGATATTATATATATATTATATATATATATATATTATATTATATTATATTATATTATATTATATTATATATATATTATATAATATATATATAGGATGGACTTGTACAAAAGAACTGTGTTTTTTGTCGCAGATGTGCAACTTTTCTGGAGATCTTGTGATTGCGTCCCAAGGCTCGGACTGCAACATGTTTTTCTCTCGCCACTTGGTGTCGTTTCAATGATTCACATTAGTTGTTTGTCGGCTGCTGGCTGTCCCCATAGGGTTGCTCGGCTATAGATAAAAGTTGGATGAATTAGCAGAGCAGTGGACCTTTTCAATGCCGAATTCTTTTTTTTCACACGTGTTTTGGAACCATCCAACCTTGGACCGGAGCCCTCCACCCTTGGAACTGTCCATTCTTGGAACCCGTAACTCTGGAAGCCTCAAAGCCTGGAACCATCAGGCCCCAGCAGGTTTTCTCAATAAGGGTGTATACCGTTGACCTGTTCATTGGAACCATTTGGAAAGCTTAGTCGGCCTTGTAAAGCCTTAATAAGGCCTGGGTAGGCCTGGTCAAGTCAACTAGTAGCGCGCAGTATGTCGCATCTGTGCCTGTTCATCCCCTTTTTGGACCCTCCAACAATTCTCTGAATTGTTCGGGGCCTCGACCCGGCGAGACCTTGAATGATAATTCTGACTTGTTTTTGTGGATAGAATTCGCATGATAACCCGCAAAAGACATAATATAGCCGCCAACAACTCGGTATTTCTCAAACTTGTTCAGACTCATCTCACCAGCTGTTCTTCCCAACTCCGGTTTCATGGTCATGATCTTGATTCTTGAGTGATGATATCTAGCTGGAATAAACTTAGTACAGCAAAATGGGATGCTTCCCTGCTCAAAATAACCTTTACCCATACCCAAACTGTGAGAAAAATCAAAATGACCCAGTGCCAGACGATAGACAGATTGCAGGATTGAACGCGCCAGAAACAATGGCATGAGGAGGTTTGATGGTGTTGGAGACATATCACAGATCCAACAACATCCAACAAATGCAGAGAGTGGTAGGTTGCGGAGGCACCAGATCATCAGGTGCTGGCCGGCAACCTATTTAAGTTGCGAATGCTTCCTATTTGCCTGGGGGTTGTGAAGCGTGTATACAAATCTGCGTAGGTAGATGTGTATAACATATCATCACCATGATAAAGCCAGAATTTCTCCTTTTTTCTGGGTCAGATACAAGGATTTGCTGCTTCCCAACGTGATATCGCGGCCTGAGTATTCCGATACATAAAACTTACGTACATACAATAGCAGGGTTTCAAGCTGGATATATCCACATATTGAGGATCAAAATCAATTATCCTGGTTGATCATCATTTTCCACCATTTTCCACTATCAAAACTAGTGTTTTCCTCAAAATCCAACCTAAACCTGGCACCATCAAACCTTCTGCTGACCTTCGCGTTCCATTTTTCGCTGGTTCACACCCCGTCGTGGCGTCGCCGTTTTGCCGCGGTCAGAACGTCCGTCGAGGTCCCTTTTGTGGCAGACAAAACTCTGTGGGATCCAAGGGAATGTCGTTGAGAGTCATTTGTTGACCAAGTTTCATCCAGAATATGTTATGTGTATGATGACATATCACCAGGTGATATTTTTTTTATCATATATCACCAGGTTGAGGAATACATGAATATGATGTGTATGATGTGTATATGACTACACTATTATTGGTCAATAAGCCATATCAATGGCCATTTCAGGCACCGATTTATGGTAGGTACCAAGGCCTAAGGCCTATGTAATGGCTAAATGTTAGGGGATGTACCCCAAAAAATATGGCCAAAAACAGGGTACATGAGCTCCATTTTAGGGAAATTCCATTGATTAGTTGTTGAGAGTCATTTGGAGATGAGTTAAAATTTAAGCCCAAGGACCAGAGATTTTAGTACATGTCTACTATGAACCATCTAATTCTTGGGGTAACCAGTATCATCCACTTTCATCCACCATGTGGAGGTTTCCCAAAATGGGGGTACCCCAAGTCACCATGGTTGTTTCAATACTAACATGGTTTAATGACTTGAATGATTTTGCGTCCTATTTTAGGAAACCCAACTCATTGTGTATCAACATGGGTCTGAGAATGGAGGACCCCTAAAATAGTAATTTTACTAGGGAACATGTGGTAAAAGATTTGGCAGTGTGTCAAAACCTTGTACCCCTGGTGAACATCAAAATAGCTGGTAAATGGATGTTCATCCCACTAAAAATGGTATTAATAGGTATTGATCCATAGCCATTTATTAAACCAGTGGATTTAGGGATATCCAATTTTCGACAGGGCATAGCAATCTTTGGAGTGTGGCGTTGCTTTTGATGATTTGAAAAGACAATCATGTGAGCAGAGTTCAAAACCCCCGTCTTTTTGTACTGGTTGGTTGACAGGGATTGTTTTAATGGATCGTGATATTCCCCATTATACTGGTTAGTATGATCCAATATAATCATCAACCGACCGGGGTTTTAGCCACATGGCTCATGTGAATAGCCTTCCAGACTCCACCTGAAAGCTGACACTTAGTGCTGTATGGGATCAGATTGTGCTGCATCACTCAGTCACCATGGTGGCCGTGGTGGTGTTTCTCTTGTGTCCCGCGGATTTATGTAGCTGCATTGAATTTGAAGGACCAATTGGGCAGCGGTGAGTTGCAAACTCCCCATGACATGGCCATAGTTGATATCTCTACACCGCACCGTCCGTTGGTCCTTTGCAGAGCCTTCCGAACTGGGTTCTCAGTCGCTGGGAACAAACAACATTGCAATCTGATATGATTGGAGGTTGAAGCTATGGAAGTTGGGTTCTTGCGAATGCAACTCCATTAGTGTTAATCACATCCCGATTTTATAGAAACCATGGCCATATTCAATGAGAAAGTTCCAGACCCAATTTTGCGGGGCATAACGACCTCATGGTGGATCCCCTCAGCGCATCGCGTTGCGATACGAAACCATGGAAATGGGAAGCCACAGTACATATTGTTCTTTATGTATTGCATCTATTGGCTAATCATCCAAAAAATGAAATGTTTTTGTTTCACAATTCTGAGCCATACCGGTCATGTCACCGCTTTATCAATCCGCAAGGGATCATTTCGTTTTACTCCATGCAAGCTGAGAAGCCAAGCGTCGCCGCAATGGCGAGTTCCTAAACCGTTTCACCTGTCGCATAAAAAACGGCAGCAGTTAGAAGCGAGCAGCGAGCACTTTCTCGGGTGACCAATCAGCTTTGTTTGGACATTTATTGGATTTTAATGGAATGAGGAATGATGATTCACTCTCAAAATAGTTTTTGTTCCCCTAATTTCAGACACACCCAGGCATTGTTCTCAGATGTTCTCATGCCTGGGCCAAGCTTTGGGGTTTCTTTGGTGCCAAGTTCGGCCAGCGGCTACTATCATTCTGGCAGGAAGAGTCACAGCAAACTTCCCAACTTCAATGAGTTTCACCCATATGCTCCATGTGTGGAATATTTACCCCTCGGGTCATTTTGGGTGCAAATGTTGGGTATAATATTCCAGCAGCATCGAGCATTGGGAAATGTCAGGAGATATGGCAGTGTGCCTGGTTGGTGCTTTGGAACATTTTTTATATTTTTCCATATATTAGGAATAATAACCCAATTGACTAATATTTTTCAGAGGGGTTGAGTCCACCAACCAGGTGCCATTGTGTGCCATCTCTACGATCACCTCACCCTTTCGTAATGCCATTCATGCCGTCCGGAACTGCCGATTGGTTTCCTGAGAAGCGACCCCGGAGCCGCCGGTTGTAACGCGAAGAAAACGAAAACATGAAACCACGCTTCCGGATCTTCCAGGGTTGGGCTTTCAGCCTGCCTCACTTTGTTGAAGTTCCTGAAGAATTTGGACAAGAATTGACCCCAAAGTTGGTGGAGTTCAGGATTTGGAAAGGTTGCGGTTCATCCCAGAAAGGTATCCCTGGTAAGTGAGATCAGTAGGGTCAGTAGAGTTAAGAAACAAAAACTTGGGGTTATAACCTGCTTACGATTCGTAGGATGAACCACCAAGTAGGCGATTTTCCTGCTGGTAAGAGCTCGAAGTATGGATTTTAGACGTTCTTTATTGTGAAGCCATCCTAGGATTTACATGGATGCTTCAAATTCCAGCCAACTTTCATTGGTGTTTTCCAGATTTTTATGGATACCCGTTTGACGTGGTCGATTTGGTGATGTTTTTTGAAACGTCTCGTGGATTTGAACAATTGGGATGGGTGAACCAATCTCATTGGTTGAGCAGTGGCTGCTAAGCCCCTGTTGGTGGATCTGCAATCCTGTTTAGCATTCGCGTGATTTTTTTTTATGTAATGACTGGCACTCCTGTTCTGAAAATCGACCAGTTTTTTGTGGAATGATGGTTTTTTTCACATCTTTGAACCATGCGATTCCCATGGCGATTCCCATGATGATGGAGTTACCCTCATTGCACAGGGGTATTCAATTACTCTCAGGGTATCCCAGAACCATTGGATTACTCAAATGGAATAGGTATCAATGCGGTATTAACCAATCCCCTGATATTTTTTAACAAATCTGGTGTTGTTTGACAAAATTCCTTAGTATATCACCATGTATCACCTGCGATGACATCAGAATCAACCTCCGCAGCTTCCGGGCCAATAGCGGTCAATAGCGGTCGTGTTTTGGGGAGTCAAGCAGAGAGTGCCTGGTGGCCCAGTATTTTCATGGCATTTGCAGAAGGGCACCCAAAAAAATCCGAGAAAAAGATAGAACAATATAGAACATCATGATACATCTAGTAAATTCATATAAAACCCATTGACTTCCCACGACTTTTAAGTGGGGATTTTGCATTTTCTATCTTGTCTTTCAAACAGCGATTTCCGATTGTGTTGTTGGAATTTGGCTTCTTTGATCTTTGCGGGGTTTGCTACATTTACATGACCCTGATTTTGAGGCTTTTTGACCAATAAAAAGGATTGAACGCCCACATTCATATCTATATCTATATAATTCTATATATATATATATACATATGATTTTATATGTATAATCATATATCGTGTAGGGGAATTCGCTGTACGTGGGCTTCTTAGAAAAAAAAACAAGCCAAATGAGAGGGAACTGATTTAAGCGTAAAAGATACCGGAGGGTTTAAGATCGTTTATAAAAACCTTGTGGTTGGGATGGTTAATTCTACAGCCTTTTGTTAAGGTTCGTGATCGGGCACGGCATTGTCGACCTCCTTATTTCATTTATCATGAAATCTTAATTGATCATTCCAATAGCTTTTCGATATGTATCCTATTTGTTGGTTGGATATCAACCCATTTACTGTATAGGGTTGTTTTTTAGAACCCAATTATAAACAGCGATCATATCTGAATATGTATATATAAATTAACCACACTGATCCCGATTTGAAGCCATCAACTATTTATTATGTTATGCCATGGTCAAAAGTCAAAAATTGAATGTTATGCAACCGAACCGTAAAAAACGAGAGTTAAATGATGGCCAACAAAATAACAACCAAATAGGTAGTAGATGATGATGCATACTGGTTATATATATATATTCTCGTTTGGCATAGCCAGATGAATACTACCAAAATAACAACCAAAGATGATGAAAATGAAGATTGTTCCTCTATCACGAAAGCTAGCTTCTGCTAGTTGAAGTCCCTTTTGCTTTAGCGAGGAGCAGTTTGGCCGTGGCTCAATCCCCCCGAGGATGCTGTCGGCATGTTGCCACCGGCAGCAAATTTGGCAGCATCCGCATCCTCAGCATCATTGTGTTTCATGCCAAGCCCCTGCCAAGCTAGCTTTTTGCCCTTACCCCTGGGCCTCAAGTAGGGTATGATAATGAATAGTATTCCAAACAATACATTGGTTATGAATAGGTAGATGATATGAATAGATTCATGTTAGTTCTGATTATGATACATCAATAGTTGTCCTCTATTGTTCCCAAAAGGATACTGATATAATTGACAATGTGTTAACTAAAAAAACGGAACAGGAATATACATAACTGTTGTATCATGACTATTGATTACCCCAAGGGTAAACTACCTAATAGATGTGGAGCACCAACCATGTGCGGAGGTGGTCATGGCTGGACCAGCGCTTTATCTCCTAGGCGCCGATTTGGTGGGCTTTGTTGCGTTTTAAAGTTATGTCTTGACATGTCTTGACAGCTTCACCAGAATAACTGATAATAAATGTGCTTCTACATGGGTTTATATGGTTTTAGATGGTTTCATTAGTTTTATTGTTTTTGTCGTTTGCATTTATATGTCTTTCTAAGATCAATCTTGCCATGGTTGAAAGTAGGTGATTCCGCCTCAATTGGGTTGAAGCATCAGCATATCAGCATATCAGCATTCGTAGTTTGCTTTCGCCATGTCAGATTTGGGAGGGACTCTTTGACGTAGCATTGTTACATGCCCAAAGAATATTTGCAGCTCGAGTTTCAGCCTCAGATCTGTGACTGGATGGTTTCCTGAGATCTGTGACGGTCACGTAGCCCAGGAAGTCAGCTGGAAAACAGTGTCGCGCCAAGACCTTCGGAGCCTGGGACATGTTGACGTTGTGGCACTTGCACTTTTTCGAGGGCAAAGGGATGGGGCATGTGGATGCGCATTTTCAATGGGAACTAGTCACTAATCACTAATCCATTGAAAGGTTGTTGATTTGGAAGCGCACATGGGATATTTTGGAAGTATGAGGAAAAAACACTGATCTGATGGGGAACTTGCGCAAAGGTCTGGGAGGTTTCTTCCCTCTCTGCTAAACTTGATAGTCTGGCAAGTTGCCGGTCAAGAACCACATTTTACATCATTTTACAAGATGTGCAAATCATGTTGTGATCAACTTCGAACTACCCATTTTGACCATTCTTTAGTTGCCAATTGACCCTGGAGTCCTGGATATCCCAACTGACCTTCCCCAGGTGGTTTGTTCGCCATGCGCCAAGGCGGTGTTGGACAATGCTCGGTTTCTGATGCTCACCTTGGTCCTTGCCACCGAAATGCTGACCCCACAGTATCCGGGTGGCCTGGCGGTAACATGTGACATGTGACGTGACATGTCCAAGCCATGCGAGAAATATACTATATATGATACAGTAGGTGTATATATATATAATATGTATGTACATGTCTCTATTTAAAATATGCATATCATGTATATAATGTATATATGACATGTGTATCTATATATGTATATTAGGTGTATATATATATATGATATGTATATCTATGTATTTAACATGTCCATCTATGTATTCAACATGACTATCTATATATAACACTCCAAAAAAAGATACAAACACTAGTAGGAACGTTGGAACATGGACATTGTGGGGAAGACATCATCAAAGTACCATTGTGGAAGTACTTTTCGGCATCTTTTTTTGGTTTACTACTCTGTATAGTGGATGGTTGGCATCAACCAACTGCGGCAATCTGCAGGAGCCGCTCCAGCTGAGGTTTTTTTGATGTGTTGTCCTTAATGAACCCATTCCAAACTCGGACTCTAGCCTTCATCTCCGGCTTTGCGCCTGGGCGTGGAGGGTCAATGGCCAACATGTGTGGGCGGTCACGGGGTCGCCAGTTTTTTTTTTTAACCATAGCCATACATAGCCACGTGATGGTTGTACTTAAAATAGGGGAGCATCTCGGCAGAGCATCATCAAATCGATTCTGGAATGGCAGGCAGACAGGCCCTTCTACTCGAGGAGAAAGACTCGATGTTCATCAACTTATTGGTTCATTCTCATCTGTCCCAAAAGTTCCCCCAAGGCATCCAGGTTTCCCACTTCGATCTCTTGGGTCATGGCCCGCAAGGTGAATAAGACCTCAGGGAAGTCCTCCTGTCGAGATGTTTGGATGAAATCACGCAACACCGTGGTGCAAATACTGACTCCCTGCTGAATCCAAGCTGGGGATGGCCATTTTGCCAACTTCAAAATCAACCCACCATGACCCGCCAGAGTAGTTGCCTTTTGAGATTTGGCCATTCATTTTTGAGCCAGTCATTTTGAGCCATGCCCAACCCTCTACAACCCTGGATTTGGTGCTTCAGTGTTGGGTAGCAACCGAGGGATTATCCGCTTGACATGCGTAAGTTCTGTGCCCAGGACATCTTGGGACCATCTTCAAACGTCTTGTTTTAGAAAGGACAATGGGCAAAAAACTGTATTCAGAGTTGTGCCATTTTATATCGGTATAGGTGTCCCGTCCGCTTGATTGTTTCGCTATTCAGATATTCACCATCCCACGTTTCATCTAGTTGTGTCCCATTTGATCGCAGGACATCAAAGCTGTGGTTCTTTTCGTTTCACCTTTGGGAATGGGATAGTTACAGTAGGTCAAAAACATCGTATTCATCAGTGTTCCCATATATGACTAGGGGTTTAGTATGATTAGTATGGTAACTAGTAACTAGTCCCATCCATTCAGCAGCTTACGCATTTTCACCCTGCCGTCTCAGGATCTTTGTGCTTTTGTTGGAACCAATTTGTTATCCGTACATGTTGGGCCAGAAGCTTCACCTCACCTTCCGAGGACGTAGAGTCATAGAGCGCGATGCCAAGCGTAATTAGCGGGTTGCTGATGGGGAAGAAACAAATCCTAAGAATTGATCCAAGTTGGTCAATTTGTTGGTAGAAAACGGGTTTAAGCATGTTGAAGCCATCTTGGTTTTGGGATGTTTTGGGCATCTAAGTTTTGGGGTCACAGCAGTCCAGCCATTGCTATGTATGCCCCACTAAGCTCAACGGCAGGGCTTCAGGCATTTCAGGCCGGTTACATCGATACAGGCCGGAGATCGACATTGTAGCATCAAGTCTGGTAGCTACACGGATTAAATATTTGGTTTGATACTTTAACTGGTTGGTGGTTTGGAACATGTTTTTATTTTCCATAATATATGGGATAATCCTTCCCATTGACTTTCATAAAACCACCAACCAGTTAACATACTTTAACTATCAATATACCATAAAATATGGCTGTTGTTGGCCAAGCGTGTTGTTTCCTCTTGCAACCCTTGAAACCCTGGTCCAGCCTGGAGGATATTTGGCAGAGATCGCACATCAGCTTCTCTTCCCTGGTCGCAATGTTCAATGGCGCCCCGTTGCCCGTTGCGGTCGAAAACGACCGGGATGACCGGGATGATCATCCCCAGGGGTTGGTTTGCCTGTCCCATTTTGGGTATATTGGACATCACCTTATAGTAGCCATTTGGTTGACCATATACCATTCATGGTTGGGTGATGTGAAAAATGGGGACATTTAATGGGACATTTAATGACCCATGATCCCCCAAGATGAAGCACCTAAGAAGTCCACCGAAAGCAGAGATGGGGTGACTTGCAGATCTTGGCAAGGCCACCATGAATGGAACGCAGGATTATCTGGCCTGAATCAGGTTTGTGAATTCTTACAGTTTGCTAATCACAAGAATCATAGGAGTCATAGATATCCTTTGCCGAGTGTCTTATTGGTTCATGGAGGAGGTCGCATTGAACAACCGATGGAGTCGGATCATGGTACATGGCACCAAGCCGATCATTATTCTTCCAGATTCTTCCCCTATTGATTTATTCATAGTGCATATACATGTAGATACAATACCCCAATCCACTGGTCAATCGTCATATTCCCCATGACATTTCAATGTTGTGTAATTTTCTGCAATTTTGAGAAGTTTCAGACACCCCCCGAGTTCCATTATATACAGTATCAATTGGCTATCTAAATCCAATTTGTCCATTCTTAGATCACCATGAATGGGTGATCTGTATCCAATTAACATCTCATGAATTCAGGCGATTGCCCAAATCATGACGCGTCAGGTACCTCTACGGCTTGCTTTGGTGGCGCTCCATCGATTTCGTGACCGCTCACTTGCATATCGCTGGGCGTATGGCTCTGGCGCTCATGCTGTCGCAAGTCGCCACCCTGCTGTCGTTAAATTGGGGATGGTTTTTTTTTTTCGATGAAATCAGACAAGTTTCATCTTCGATAGATTTATTTTATGTGCAAACCAGTATTCCATCCAGGTCATTTGGGAGATGCTTTTAATCTTCTCATACAGTTGTGGTTTTGATATTGAATATATGATGAATGAACCATTTAATGATGCATCATGTATTTTGATATTCATGTTGATAAGCGGCAATATTATATCATGCATGTGCTTCAGCATCATTTAAATGTATTCATCAGATGATGATTTTTCCATGATTGATATGATTGGGATGATGAATCAAGTCGCCTTCAAGAATGAACACGACGCAGGGATGAGGAATGGAGTTGGCAGCTAAAACATGCTGATTCCATGGATAGACTCAGCAGTTGAAGGAAAAGAACAAGGCTCAGCAGTTGGGATTATGATGATGATGATGATGATGATGATGATGATGATGATGCTGATGCTGGTGGTAGTGGTGGTGGTGGTGGTGATGCTGATGCTGATGTTGACTACTGTTCAATCTGATTATTATCGGATGTACTACACTAGCAATCACCATTTCCAAGACAGTTTCTCGTTTCTAACAGCTGCTTTTGGCTGATCCTGAGGCAAAACTGCACCCATCGAGTTTCCTGAGTCTCTCTGAATCCTTCGCGTGGGGCGCGAAGAATCCGCCAAAAAAAATCCAGGGGTCACATGCCATTTTGTTCACGATTTTTTGGGCTTAGCCTCTGGTTATTTCACATAGTAATCCTATGGTTTTTTCGGCCTCCAGGATCCCCATCTGTCTATTGGTTCCATATGGAATATCCCCTACATATTGGTCATTGGGGATATTCCTAATATGGAACCAATTAATGTAACTGGGATTAACTGGGGATATTCCATATTACACTGGGGATGCACATCCCCAGATATCCCCAGCACTTCCTAAAACCCTCAGGGCAATCTCGACAGGTGCCTGCCGCTCTTTGTTGCTGGCGCGATTTGTCGCAGAAAGTGGATGCAGATCGATGAGTAGCTGGGTGATGCCATGGCGCCATGGGGCTGTAAAAAGCAAAAAAAAAACGCGGTTGACCAAGATTGAGAATTTACTCATGTTGTACGTTCATAGAATTATGGATACATTTAAGTATCTATGTGTGTGCATATACAAATATGCATGCATGCATGCATGCATGCATGCATGCATGCGTACCTACCTACTTACCTACCTACCTACCTACCTACCTACCTACAGATAGACATACAGGCATACAGACATACAGACATACGTACACATTCAACTGTATGTGCAGTCATGCGTTGAATATCCGTATCAACATATAAGTACTGTGTTGATATTGTTGATATTGATGTGTTGATAAATATTTCGAAATGTGCTCATGGCTTCAACACAACATATCAGTATATTCACATGTGTTTACATATATTATATACACATAAAGCATCATAAAACCATACACTATACATAATATGTCTGTGCATATTACTTTTTTTTTTTTTAATATATATTATATACGCATATATATATATATATGTAATGCATGTAATGTGATGTGATGTGATGTAATGTAATGTCATGTAATGTCTGGTAATGTCTGGTAATATATGGTAATGTAGGGTAATGCAATGTAATGTATGGTAATGTAATGTAATGTAATGCAATGTAATGTATGGTCATGTAATGTAATGTAATATAATGCAATGTAATGTAATGTAGTGTAATGTATGGCAATGTAATCTCATGTGATTTAATGTAATGTAATGTATGTATTTACATAAACCATATGTGTATAATAGTGTGTATACACACATACACACACACATACACATAATCGTACACTATTACATATAACATAACCTTTTATCCATCATGCATGCGTACTTTTTTCTCGCTCTCCCACTGTTTTTCCATACATGTTCTTTATGCATATATGTATGTATACACACTTTGCATGCACCTAGCACGATATGTGTACACTGCGCATTAGTAGTTCTTACTGCCCCACAAAAGGCAGCTGATTTTGGCGAGTTCGCTCAAGGGTTCTGAAGAATTCAGTGGTGTCCTGGGTGGGAATCCCACACAGATTACCCGCGCCTGAAAACCAGGTATCTTCGAGAAGAACTTGACAATTCCATGCCTTTGAGTCCAATCTTTGGCAATCGAGTTTTCCAGGCGCTGCCTATAAAGCCTGAGAAGACTTGCCTAGATGGGAGGGGGTTCAAGTTCCAAATTTGTACGACACACTTTCGCTGTTTCTCGAGTTGTCTTTATTGATCACATGGACTGTTGCGAATCATGTGGAGTGGTGAACTTTCGCTGGATTTCAGTTCGTGTTGGTCTTGGATGTCTTGGCCCCGGATTGAGTTGCGTGGTAAGTTCACAATGTTGTTGTGCCCCTCCTAAGCACTTTCGGGGCGGAAGATTCCAAAACTGTGTCGTGGAATGTTGGGGGCATTGAGGTGGTTTGGGGCTTGACGCTTTTCTTGTACTTCCACCTGGCCCGTTGCGTCTTTGGTGGCATCTACACCTGCCCAATGGGCACCAAATGTCCTTGGAAATTGCCTGAAATCTATCACCAGGATTGGGCCCTGGGTGCTGAGCGCGGGGCCAGTTTCCTGAAGGCTTGAAAAATGCCATGTTTTGCTGGTCAAAGACAGGTGAACCCTTCGAAAAAGTTTTTCCATCTAGAGGAAGTGGAAGGAACTTTGCATTTTTCAATCCTTCCAGCGTTTTTCATAGCTCCCAAATGTGACTTGGATGTGCATCTCAATGATTTGGTTGCTCTCCAGTTGCTAGTGAAATCCCACCCGTCTGCAGGACATCAGGTGGTCTGCCCAAGTTTTTTCGCAGCTCAATGGACTGGCAGGCGCTCTAGGGCTATGGCTCAATGCAAAATTCTTGTGTTGGCTGGTTCATATGGGCTTAATGATTAAACAAAGAATAAATTGCGGTTGTGGGGGTCCATTGCTACTCCATGTCTCAGCCACAACGAACTGTCCAAAGAACTGGTAGGATGTAGGATTTACCTCCAAAAATGAGGATCAGCACCTTTAATTCACATATCAAGTAAGAAATTGTATACGGCTACAGGTATGCACATATACATACGACACTTGCGTAAACTGCAGTGGATAGATGTCTTGATCCATTGATGTTCCGTAGAAAATCCCAGTCCCCGGTCGCTTTTTTGGGTATGAGAGATATATTCTGACGTCCAATCCATGAAGGTCCCACATTTCCATGTCCAGTGGGACTTTCTCATCTAAGCCCAGTGCTTTCGAATGGTGGGCAAGATGACTTTTTGTAAGGTCACCTCAGAAGAAACTGTGAATGGGCTATGCCCGCTATACATTGCTATTTGAATAAGGAAGGTGATGATAAATCATTGGGTTTTGGGATGGTTTGGGTCTTCCCTATTTTCACCCAAACATCCTGCTGACTACCCAGCGCTATACCAACTATTCTTCTGGGAAAGCACCTGGTACTAGTACGGGTTTTGACCTTCATATTTTTGCGGATATTCAACGTGTGCAATGGTGTCATCGGGGTTTCGCCTTCCCCCAATGGGGCCTAGGTGATTTCATGATGCTGGGTCAAGTGGTCATCTTCTTGCTGCTGATTTGTCCACGACAGAAGGGCTTTATTACCACAACAGGGCGACAGACTCTGTTCCCTTATATGTTGCATCACCCACTGATGCCCAGTGCGATACTTGAAGTTGAGTTGATGGATGTGTTCCAAAAATGGATTTGGTGCAGGGGTTGCTGGGGCAGTCGGGGACCTTTTGTTCTGTTTTTTTTTTCCAACATAAACAGAGAATATTTGTGAGCACATTAATTTAAAGATATTTACAGAATAACGTGGTCCATTGCATGGGCGTGGAACCCTCCCAAGGATTTACTGGTGAGTCCCAGTCCACCCAACGTTCAAAGCCATGGATGTTTCCATCCCTTGTTGTCAGCTACGGTTGGGGTCTCCGCACCACTGGATCAGTCACGAACAGGCTGGCCGAAAAGGCCACCCCCGTCCCTCTGAGGAAGCAAGGGATGGACTGGATCTTGTCTTTGAGTTTCTTGGCTATGTCATGAACAACAGAGGAACCAACCCAAAATCACTTCAAAAGCATGTTAGATTTCATATCAGAGGCTGCTCAGAGATTGAGGGCTTGCCCAAGGTTTCTTGGGCTTATTTATTCTTACTGCCTGGTGGAACAAACCGTAGCCATCACAGATGCCTTCAAGATTCGATTTCATAGAATTATAGTGATATCTGATATCTATATATTTTGCGCTCATGTTTGTTGCTGGCCGACAATATGAGATAACACCAAATCGGAGCTATTCTTCAGTGGGCTTTTTTGCCGGCCAATGGCAGACTTGTTTTTTTTTGGACAGTTTACATTCAATAATCACCCAATCAGTTTCGGGTAAAACTATGTAGAAACAAATTACAAAGACCATAAAAAAGACTGGGTGATAATTGAATGGTTATAAAATGTTACAAAGTAGATATTGGTGATTACCCAATCATCCAATAACATTTTAATAAAATGTTATGTTACAAAGGATTACCCAATCATCCAAAAAAAAAGACCATAACATACCATCCTTTCCTTTCCGTCAGATGTCGACGGCCTCCT
>Ga0126342_10004522_pt1 | contig 23817 bp, 17 predicted proteins | sample Cyp1metagenome_FD_92528 | JGI IMG/M metagenome (GOLD analysis project Ga0126342, IMG submission 92528) | Coral microbial communities from Lord Howe Island, Old Settlement Bay, Australia - Cyphastrea 1 metagenome | ecosystem: Host-associated > Invertebrates > Cnidaria > Coral ...
GTACTACACCGTGGTCTCAGTGACGTCCTTAGAAGAATGCACCATGGCAAGAAGAAGCGAGCTTCAGGGAGGTAGAGAAGATCCAAAGTGCATGCATATACATACTTATATATATATATATATCAAATTTAGTTACTGGTGGTTTCAATCCCACAAACGTAACCAAGGGGGCACCACCTTGCATGTGTATATATATATATACATGATATCTGGGTAAATTATAGTGACCTCACTGTGACGTCACTGGAATGATGGTTAGTGAGGACATTTATCCCATTCGAGCATGATATAGCATTCTTTCAGGTTAGGAATTTCTGTAATTTAATATAATTTCCCATAATGTATATATATATATATTATATATATATGTAAGTAATGGTGGTTTTATTCCAACAAAAATAACTAAGGCGCACCACCCTGTATCCCAGTTGGTAAGCGGGCAATAATCATGGCATAGCGGCAGATGTGTGCATACATGTATTTGTATATATACATATTTAGTGTATATGTATATATATACATATATATAATTTAATGTTATATTATGTATATTCATCTATTGCATATATACATGATTGTCTTTGTTTTACCGGTAAAATGTTTGATACGTGCAGACATATACATACATAATCATACATGTTGCTTGGTAGTTTCAATGATGCTTTGTTGCCATCCCAACAAATGGAGTAGCCCTCCCAACTGACTATCTTTTAAGGGCAACCACCCCAACAGCCTACCTTTGGATCCTTTCGGGGGTAGATGCTTGTGTTTGAAATGTTTCATCTTTTCTTGCCAACCAATCGGTAAGAAAATAGATGAAATTTCACGGCTTTGCAATCGGACATCAGCGCGTTTTGAAATCGCAATGGGTTATCAGATGTTATCAGCATATTTAAGAATGGTATATCAATTCAGCAAAAACATCAGGAGTCTCCATGATAAATAAAAGAATTGGATACCTTCTGGCAACATAGACCCTGAAAATAACCATAAATAACCCATGTTTAGTGGAAACTCATCTTCCAACCCCTATCTACCAGGGTCTATGTTAATTTCCTGGATACGTGCGGAAGTTGTTCCCTTCCCAAATTACGGTACCACAAGATCTGTCGCATCCCTTCCGTTAGGCCAGGAGCAGTGCAAACTCACGGAGAACTGCCAAGGCGACCCTGAGAAATTCTAAAAACAACCGTGGAATTGGATGTAACTATTGCATATGGTTCTTCCATATTATTGCTCTTTGAATCTATCAGATATGTATAGGACTTTTATATATATATAGTATGTACAGACAATATATGTATATAGTAAAATATATTAGATATATGAATATGTATATATGCATTTATATATATATATACATATGCATTGTTTATGCCACAAAATGTTTTCGATCATATTGGATCTGATCATGTTGTTGGGGCTATCTGAGGGTGAATTTGATATCAGGGGGCTGGGAGCAATACATAATCCCCTCGGGGCACTGTGAATGAGGATGAGTATGGGGAAGCTACTCAAAAATGACATGATTTCCTTCTAAAAAAAGTCCATTGAGATCGGGTGCCCCCAGTGGAATCAGACATGGTTTTGTGATCTGTGAAATTGAGGAGAGATAACTTTTTATTCATTCGTAAGTTTCACTAGTAGGCAACTTTCCAGCTGGTTCTTTAGCAATGTGAAACTTCAACAGAGTACACCAGTTTATATAATCTTTCTGCCCGTCAGAAGTAGGACAGAAAATTGGCTCGGAGGCATATCAAGGAGCGTCAGCAGCATAGCAACGCGTCGCAACCCACTGCTTGAGCTGGCTTTGAGAAGGTGAAACTGTTTTAAATTTTAAGGTAGCTTATTCAAGGTACCAACGCATTCAAGGTACCGTAGCCTGGTACAGTATGGTATAGCTATATTCACCATATGGTGCCACGCACACATGATAGCATGGAGATCTCTAAGCTCCATAGGGATCGCCTTTGCCTACTTATGTGTGTTTTTGCTAAGCCATGGCAACTTCCCCCTGTGGACGACTTGCGGCGTTACTTCGAAACTCTACCGAGAGGGTGGGGAGTCCTGGAAGCATCTTCGAACTGGCATCGTTGTATGGAAAGATGCCATTGATTTGTCGGCGGGGCCAGGTGCCAAGGCATTCTTTCACTACACAGGGGAGTTGGCTTTCAGGAACATCGTGGCCCTTGAGAAAGAAGCTGCAGAGGTATGGGCCTCATTAAAAAACGGAAGGAGAAAGTGCAAACGCCTTGTGGGGGCGTGGTGTTTACAGCCCTTCCAAAATCTCCCAACCAATGGACAGACCAAACAGAACTTTTGGACAACAATTTTAGAAACATGATGAAGAGAGATGCGGCGCTTTATGGTGAAGAGCATGTGAAGAGAGTGTATCCACGTGCATCGTTCTGCATTCCTTTGCTGGTCGACCCGGAGAATGCCTACGACATTGCAGCCAACGCCTGAGATCGAATCAGCGGGAAAGCCACCAGCCAGAGCGCTGTGCGGTTCTCCGAGCACGCGAAGCGTCTGCTCAGAGTCCTGGCCTCCAGATTGCTGCGAAAGCACGTTTGGGACCAGTTTGGGAGTTGCTCTGTGGAAGCAAGGCTTCCTGGAGAGCAAGATTTTACTGAGCGATGTTCTGGATGCCCGTGAGCGCACCCTTGGTGCCGAGCATCCTGACACATCGGCCTCAGTCAACAATCTGGCAGCTTGCCTGGACATGGGCCTGCTGAAAGATACTAATACCACGAAGGGAAGCCTTTGTAGCTGCCTCGGCATGTCCAGGAGGTCGTCCCTGTCAATAGACACGGAATAGTCAGCAATGCCTCGGCTTGGCTTCGTTTCGGTAAGGTTTCACCACAAGAGAAGGCCACTCTGCCATAGACTTTCACCTCGCCATTGTCCCGACGTGATTGTTTTGATCTAAATTCCGTCAGCATCATGTCCTATAGTGAGAGTCATAACGACCACAAGTGTCTCTTTTTTTCAGTGCTTCACGCGTGCTGTAGACGCAGTCACAACCGGTGATGATCCACATAATGCGTCAAGCTGGCATTTCTGGAGCTATAACCATAGTTGTTGTGGTATGTGGGGGGTTATATCAGTTGTATCCCAACTTATGGGGCTGAAACCACTATAATATGTAGACATAATATCTTATATAGTTATATGAAGTTATATGTATATATATATATATAATTTCTCAAGTTATGAAGCTTTATCATGTTATATCAGTGAAATCACCATGGGTATACCATGGTTTTCCACCTTTTTTTCCACTGAACATATCGCCCATTGCTTCCGGCCAGGCGTGGAATTCAAAGGGTCTCGTTGCGAGTTGTGGAAGCGACCGATCTTGGCCTCCAAACGCTTAGGCCGCAACGCGGGTCGGTCCAGGGTGGAGGGTTGTAGCCCCGGCAGCGAAACCAAGGTTTCACGATGGGGAGAGTGGCAATAATGATGGTTAACTAATCATAAGTATAATAAGTATATAATAATATGTATTAATTATCAATAATTGATGACAATAACACTAGTGTACTAATAATAACCCTGGTAATAATAATATCAATAAAACTGATTAACTAATAATAATAATCATGTTTAATTGTTGATTAATTCGTGACATTAGTGTTTGACAATAATACGTAGTTTTTACCAATAATAATAGTGATAACAACAAGTGGCAGTAGCAGTAGCAGCAGCAGTAGCAGCAGCAGTAGCAGCAGCAGCAGCAGTAGTAGTAGCAGCAGTAGTAGTAGTAGTTGTTGTAGTTGTAGTTGTAGTTTTACTATAGTGCAATAGTGTTTAGCTGCTAAGGGAATTACTAGGAAGCGCTATTATAGTTGTAGTTGTAGTTTTTACTAGGAAGCGCTCGAGGGAATTGTTTCCTAGATTTGGCAGGCTATTACTACTTCCTTTTGCTGGTGAGCGGCATTACTTGGCCTCCGGGGTTTCCTTCCTTCTACCGACCCAGTCTAAGGGAGACCTTTCTGCCACTAACATAGCGTACCGGAGCCTTGCCTGCCTTTGTGTCGGTTTCAAAGACTTATCAATGTTTGGTGGACCCAAGAAGAAACTATACCCAGCACATCCCAAAAAAAGAATGCGAGGAATTACCACTGTATTTTCAACCCTCCTCGCATTCTTTGCAGGTGGCGTCCCCCACCAGTGATGTTTGTCGGTTTATAAACCCGTCTAACATATTCTAACATCGTCTACTGTAACTATATTTTATGTATAGAGACCCTCCGTATACCCTAGATCAAGTGACATTCCCACTAATGCCCATAAACATTGATCTATCATGATACTGTAAATGTTGTGGTATGCCATTAATATATCATGATGTATCACCCATCATCCCCATATATCATGATATATCCCCACAACGAACCCTAAAGAAACTTAAAGAAACCATGAAAAAACCGTATGACAGTGCATATAGTGAAGTACCGGGCGTAGCGCACCTGGGCAGGTGGATACACGTGCCTTCGATACGTCGATCCCAAGAAACTGCGCGCGGGCGAATTTGAGATGGTTGACGGTGAGGGTCATGCCTGTCGTGGCGCCACTCCGGTACCTTGATGGTTGGAGCATGCGGATATTGTATGATCTTGTAATATTATATATGTGATGTGATGTGATGTGATGTGATGTGATGTGATGTGATGTGATGTGATGTGATGTGATGTGATGTGATGTTATGTGATGTGATGTGATGTGATGTGACGAGATATGTATATATATATATATATATGTGTGAGATATAATATTACATGTATATACATATATGTATATATGTGATATTATATTTACATTATACATATTGTATACATATTATATACATATTATGTACATGTGATATATACATACATGATTATATGGAGGTGTTTCAAAATTGTGCTACCCCAATAACTGGATGGTTTATAATGGAAAGTCCGAAGAAGAAATGGATGATTGGTGGAGTATTGCCTTTTAAGCACGAAGAGACAAGTGACAAGCGAGTCAAAACTGATAACCTGATCAATTGAGGGATGTATCGAATCTCTATGAATGATCGCTTCTAGTTATCTAGTGCATCCCCCGAAAACACAACCGATCTCCCTCAGGCTGATAATTCCAACAACTACTTCCATGTGACCACAGGCGCGCCTATTCAAAGGGGTCCAGCCTTGCCAGTGGCCCAAAGTTCCCACCGTAATATTCCGCATGAGTTTGGCTGAGCAATGGCTGAGCAATCTTTAGGGTAATTTGTTGGGTAATCGACTCTCAGTGTGCTTTGAGAAATCAATCACCATCCATCTAGATCAAATTAGTGACCAGTTACTTCCGTTTTCATGTGGATTTGGGTCAACATGGGGACCTCCTGACACTAAACGATGCAATGTTAATCCATCTGTTTGATTTTCTCTTACTTTAGAATCCGCTTTGGTTGCTTGAAAGTGGTCATTTTTTTTAGCAGTCCAACAAGCCACCAAGTAATCCCCAAAACCTCCATTCTGCTACACACCCTGAATTCAACACGGAACCCCCAAACATAGTCTTTCGAAGATCATTTTAATTGGAAATGCCTAGACACTCCAAGTACCCAGTAAAATGCTGTACGTCATTTTAGTACTTTTACAATCTTTTACCATTATTTGGGTGGTATTCCACGTGTCTATTTTTTCCAGTTCCACATCATTCTACATCCCCAGAAAAAAAGAAAAAAACAATTCTCCCATTGATATTACATGCCACGGTTAAAGAAGATATTCAACAATTACCCTCTGGTAATTTAACATAGCTATGGAAAGATCCACCATTTTTCATGGGAAAATCCACTATTTCTATGGCAATTTTCAATAGTTTTTTGTATGTTTACCAGAGGGTATATCTATTAAATCACCATTAAAACCCATTAAATCACCATTAAATCATAGATATTCAACAATTAGAAGATGCAAAACCGTGATTCTCCCAGCTTCCCCACGCAGGCCAGTCACTGGAAGGATGCCAGCGCCTGTGTCGCACAAAGGCGAACTGCGTGGGCGTGGAGCATCACGAAGGCGTTGGGGAAGTGCTGGGGAAGGGATGATTTTTGTGGCTGAAAATAGGGATTTTCGCCATGAAAAATAGAGATTCAACCAGCAAAAATAGAGATTCAATTTTCAAAAAGAGGATTTATAACCAGCAAAAACAGGGATTTGATCATCAAATATGGTGAACAATTTTGATCTCTCAATAGTACTCTTTGCTAAGCATGGCAATGGAAATCGCTCATAAATGGAGTTTCAGATCGTTTGGAAAATCATAAAACAAAATGGAATCTAAATGGTAGATTTTCCAGCAAACCATGGAGCTGATGACGCGGGTATCTCTACAGAGCAATGAGTTTGGCCTTGGAATCTATGAAGCATATGCCAAAATAGAATGATGAATAGACTCTTGGAGCGGTTCGGAGCGGTATTCAGAAATTCCTTGTGTTCCATGGGGAGCCACTCAGTTGGAGCTCCGAGTTGAGTTTCCCCACAACGTGGTAGATTTTAGATGGAATCCCTCCTGATGTTGATACCCCCGCCACTTGGTGAAGTAGTGTATCTATTCATTTGGGGACCCAGTCATGTTGTTTTTGGCGGATGGGGGGTAACTCTATTGATGAATTTGGGGTGATGTGATAATCATATTATCGCGTGATTTCTAGACATCTTCTGAGAACAGTTGGAAACCTTGTAGTAATCCACGGTTTGTCTCAGATTTATTCAGATGTCCATTTCAATAATGAAAATGACGGTAAACCACAGTCGTGGCCCTTTACCAGTTATAAATGGGATGAAATAACTCATGGAACTAAGGTTGTATATCATTATAATCCCAATAATAATATATATAAATATCCCATAGGACCATAGATGTTTCATAAGTATCCAAAAGAAAAATCCCACAAAAATCCCATACAGATCAAACATATCCCATACATATCCTGTAAACATCTCAAAAAAAAACATGCATATCATATCCCATAAATATCTCACAAATATCTCATACATATATCCCTTGAACACAAGCGGAAGCAAAAGCACTTAAAGGGCGCGAGCTGGCCCCACACTCCCTTCGACTCGGAGGCACAACAGCATGGCACAGGCAACTTTTGCCATGCTTTCTTGCAGGCCATGGATCTTCTTACTGTGTCTTTGTCTCCTCGCCTGACGGGCCAACCTCCGCCCTCTCCAAACATTGCTGACATAGCTCAGCTGAGAAAAGAAAGGCTTTGCCAGGCTGCGACACGTAGCCGCCAAGACCCTGTCATGAGATCATGGCGGTCAGGTGGTGAGCGTGAGGAACTGCCTGACACAGGTAAGGCACAACGAGGTGCAATCTTTGAAGGGCCTTTTTGCTACGTCGGCAAGGCAGATGCGGCCACTGTTGTGGTGTTTTTCTGTCCCCAAGTGAGGCACCAGGGGGCAGGCTGGACATCACGGATTTCATATCCCTTCAATATTCCACAAAAATCCTATATCCCAGAAATATCCCAGAAATATCCCAGAAATATCCCAGAAATACCCCGATACAGTAGCTCATCATTTTCTTTACCATAATTCCACTTTTTGGGGGAATGATCCAAGTATCATCACAGGTGGCCGCTGTGAGATCTGGATTCGACCGTTGGGGATCCAAGCAACACAAGCGCTGCCAGGACCGGAGAAGGGGGACTTGGGGTAGATGACAAGTTGAAGCATTTGGTAAACACTGGATGAATGGGGATTTAATATGATTTAATCATTTTAAGCATCAAAAATAGTCAAGAATGGAAGTTTTACTATCATAGTTTGGGGTTCAACCATCATCCAGAGGTATGAAAAATAGGGTGTGAACCATCCAAAACTTTTCAGAATCAAACATAGGAGTTTTTAAGTCGGGTTCATACGTCCAAAATGGTGGTAAACCAACTATTAGATTAGACTATTAGTGGAAAATTTATACTAACATCAATCCCACCTTGAGTTACAAAACCAATGAAGCGTGCCGTGATGCGCTTTGGGGACTCAGCAGCGCGCGAAGAATTGGGATATTGATGGATATTGTGCCAAAAGACCATGGGTGGGGGAACTGGCTGGGGCCATAATAACATTTTACATAAATTTGAAATCCACTTACCCTCTGGTAAACTAACATAACTATGGAAAATCGCCATTTTTAATAGGAAAACTCACTATAAATGGCCATTTTCAATAGCTTTTTGTATGTTTACCAGAGGGTAGCGGTTTCCTGAAATAGAGGTCCCCCTGTTCATCTTCCACTTATAGATGGGTTTTCCATGAAATAAACCATCCATTGGGACAAGCCCATTGTAGGACACCCCCATTTTTGAATCCCCAGTTACAGTATGAGTTGGTTTATAAGCGCCAGTAACTATAGTCATAAGATGTTATAAGTACCATAAACCATAGCTGGTTGGTGGTTTCAAACATTTTTTATTTTCCACAATACATGGGATAATCCTTCCCATTGACTAATATTTTTCAGAGGACTCAGGGTCGTTCGCTGCCCTGGGCCTCTTCAATAACCCGCAATAACCCGTAATATTTTTCAGAGGGGTTGAAACCACCAACCAGATAGTTATTGGAGTTATTTCAAAGTCTGAATGGCTGTGCCACTGATGTGTCCTTCCGAGTCTGGCTACCCCCAATCCCCCAATTGGCGGAAGCGACAGACAAGCGACGACACGGAGTCTGAAAAATGGATGCCATAAAGCCCAACAACAAACTTCAGTATTCCCAATAGAGGTTCTGGTTTTGATGTCTGTTTTTAATGGATTTTGAATGGAATTTGATGGACTTTTAACTGTTAGTGGATTTAATAAACTTTAATATATTATCTGCTTGGTGGTTTGGAATATGAATTTTATCCATTCAGTTGGGAATTTCATCATCCCAACTGACGAGCTCATATTTTTCAGAGGAGTAGGGTTACCACCAACCAGCGGTGTAAAACGACAGCGAAAGATGGTTAATGGGATGGATGGTTCCTATTCATGGCCATGATTTTTGGTGTATACCTTCTGGTAAACTAACGTAACTAAGTATGATACTATGGAAAATACCGCTTCTTTTTTCATGGGTAAATCAACTATTTCTATGACCATTTTCAATAGCTATGCTATGACATAACCAGAGGGTACCCCATGAAATCAGATACACACACAAAAACAGAATGATCATCCATGATGAACCATAGTTCACCCCCAGAAAGTACCGAAAAAAAGGCTGCGGAGCCCATGATTGTATGATACATGATAAGATATATGGATATATATGGTATGATATGATCTGATACGATACTGCATGTGCCCATTTTCAAGAGGGGCGTTGGACGTGTATGAACAAGGAGCTATCAACACTACTGGGTGTGTTTCAATTTCTGCGGTTGCTTGAAGGGGGAATGGATTATTATTCGCAATGGCTGGATTCCTGGTCAATTTTTTTTGGCTAGCCATTGGATCTGACAGTAGAATTGGCAATGCCAGTGCTGCTAGTGTTCCTCAGAGTCATCAACAAAAACTTGTTTCTTGACACCCCAAAATATATAACAATATAAACTTGTTTTCTTGAGACCCCAAATATATATATATACATATATACATATATATATATATAACAATACAAACTCGCAGCTTCTGAACAGTGAGGTTTTCAATCTGTGGTCATGGCTCTCCCCTTCGAAGTACAGGATATACCTGCTGGCGCTTCTGGCCGGATGGAATCACACCTCCAAAGCCACGTGAAGGCACGGGTTTTTTTCAAAGCAGTTGCTGGCCTGGGTTTACGGTAAAGTATCATAGCTATTAGCTATGGAAAACTACCCTACTATATATGTATATATATATATTTATTTATAGTAATTTATATCCATTTATATCCAGTTCTATCTATTCATATCTGTTTAGACTACCCATGAACAATATGAATAATGGTAATTTTCCGTAGCCATGTCAGTTTGACAGATGGTATTTGACCCATTGAAGTGTTGTATGGAACCCCAGTTGAAGGTGTTGCAAGTTAATTTTGCAAGCGATGCGGCAGCGATGCGGTCGCTGAAACTACAACTTGTTTGGGTCGTGAAAGACGGGCAGTTTCCTTTACCTGACCATGCCAATTTGTCATACATTCATATACATTCTCCTTGCAGTATATTGGCAGTTTATAAATCATCATAAGATAATCATGTAATGATCTGTAACCCCAGTCATGGTTGGTGAAGCCATAAGCCATAATTTTATATGTATTGTTTTATATATTGGCAGTTTATATATATATATAAATATATAACCCCAATCATCATATATGTTGTTATATTATCCACCATTTTTGATGCCAACATCGACCTCCAAGTCGTCATTGGATCCTCCGATTCCGCCGTGTCGTTCCGCCGAGGCGCTTTCGAGGCAGTGGATGGGGCAGTTGGCCGCGTGTGTCGTGGATCCAGTAGCTTGGACGGAAAAAGGTCGGGAAAATCCAGAAATCCATGGGGAAGATCACCGGAACATGATTACTATAGTCACATAATTAGTCACATAATTATGGAAATAAGAGGGCTACTTTTTGCGATTTATAGTTGCTAGTTGGTTTTTTATGGCTTCAAATGGAATGTTTATTGGGACATGATTGGGAATTTCCCTGTCACGATAGATCTATAGCTTCTCAGAAATTGGATGGACCATGATGAATCATGGGGATCACGGGATTGGTATAACTGTTTGGTGCTTTGGAAGATGACTTTTGGTATTTTCCACAGGATTTTTCCATTTATAGCCATTGAAGCATTACTGGTATAACTGGTATAACTGAAAATAACTGGTTGGGTATAACTGGTATAACTGGTTGGTATTTTCCATTTCATATGCCCATGACGGATCCATGGTGCTGCTATATATGGTAACATGGATCCCATCAATATACCCCAGTCATGTTAGCATATATATATACCATACATGGATCCTATGGGATATGGAATGTCATCCCAGCTGACGAACTCCATCATTTTACAGAGGGGTAGGGCTCAACCACCAACCAGATTGGTTAACGGATCGAATCTAGGTGAGGTTCTTCACCGACATCAATGAAGGGAGTTTTTGAGAGGAAAATCACCATTTTTACTGGGTAAATCACCATTTTTACTGGGTAAATCAACTATAAATAGCCATTTTCAATAGCTAAGTTAGTTTACCAGAGGGTATGGTTACAGTAATATGTGGCTGCGGAACATTAGATTGTATTTGTATCCAACAAACATGATATTTAACCATATTCAATCAACAACTTTCGGACTTTGGGATCATGGGGTTGAACTAATCATGAACATAGGAGTAAGGGTATTATCACATTAGAGAATATGTGTTCGATGATTGGTGTATGTATGATGCATGGGTAATTACCGTAATCCTTAGTGAAGGGTAGTTCAATCTTTCAGTGTGTTGCCATTCAAGAGTACATATAATTCCTAGCTAGATCTTTCCCAATTGGCGACACCATTCTACCATGGTCTTGTAGTTGCTGACAGTCGCATACACACAAATAGAATCAATTGACATGTATAATGTATGCTGTGGTTTGTTTATATCACATCAAAAAAATGTCATTCTTACTGCTTCAAACCGTTGACCAAGATTGATTCAATGACCATGACCCCGGTCTCTTTTTACTGGGGGGGTAATCATAGATAATCATATAATGCCTACTATATTTTTAAGGGGATATGTCCCATAAATATGGCTTGAGCTGGTACAGTGGTACCTGGTACCTCCATTTGAGAGTCCTGAAATATCCACTGAATCCTGATTCGTTCTATTCCCCAACTCTTGGAAGATGTTTGAGTCCTGTGTCCTGTGACATGCCCAAAGGAACCCCTTCTCGCTCGAGGTCCATCGGACAACCTCCAGAGTTACTTCAACGTGACTTCAGCGTCATCTTTAGACCCTCGGACCTAACCTGCGGTGCGAAAGAACGCCGAAGGATGGGTTGAAGCAGGAAAGTCACGGCGTTCAATCAGTAGAAAATGTATATGTCAAATGTATGAAAATGTATATGTCAGGAACTGTCAGTATGTCTTAAGGTATTTTAAGCATCCCAACATGATCTGCTGCCTGACCGAATCCCCAAAAAATGAAAACCAATTGGGATCTGGTTCATCGATGTTCATTGTCCCAGGGATGATTAAACCAATGAGAGAAGTACAAAAGATCACGGATGAACACATTCAAAAAGGCCAAAAGGTGTTGCGTGGTGCCCCGCAGCTATGCGAATGTTTGTTTACTATAAACCCTTGTCAAAGTCGTAAATCAACTTGGAACATTGACACCACCTTGAATGGAGAGTCAATGATTGCATCAGACTTTTTGGGCGCGCAAAATGGATGGTTTAGTAGTAAGACTGCCAAATGTTTGGGTCCATTTCTATCCCATTTTTTGACCCATTCATATGTCCCCCACGTTGGAGGGTTCTATGACTTGAACTGCTGCTAAAATTGTCGTCGAACCCCCTAGTTGTGCGGGGTACCAAAAACAATCCAACAAAGCATGCCTAAGTACAGCATTAATTACTGTAAACCTGACAAAAATGGAGGTCGTGGTCAGGTTCAAATACCACATGTTTTTGCATCCTAAATGGGATATTGACCAGCAACAATTGCACAGCCATGAACAGCCATGAATTATGTGGAGTTCCCTTCGATTCCAACCGCTGCGCTCCTTACCGTACATGGTAATGTGGAGCCCACCCAATTCAGCCAATGTAAACAACGTGGACAATGAAGTGAAGATTGGTAAATATGTAATTGGTGCTTGGCGGAATTTTGGAAGCCCCCCCAAAAAAAACAAAAAACGCATTGAAGGGTGGAATCCATGAATTCAGTGATTGTTCATAAATATAGCCTATAGAACTTTCCTTGCCAGAATCTGCGCCCAATCAGGACTTCTGCGAGAATTTGTGTCGCCTGGCCAGCGACTGCACAGGACAGCCTGTTCGAACAGGGTACCTTGGGCAGACTCCACTTTCCAAGGCGAAGTATAGAGGATACCAAGTTTGTGAACTCAGAATATTAGAGATCATGAGTTTGTGATGGATAGAGATCATAATATGAAACCAAAACCATCCCAAATTGCCATGAAAAATTGGCATAAATTGCCTTCAGCTTGTGTCTTCCCAAATGTAGAGCTGAGTGCTTTTGCTACTTGAAACTGTAGTAGCAGTCATGGTATGATCATGGTTTCAACATGGTTTCAACATGTTAAAACGCAGAGATCCCAAGTTTGAAGCAGCTTAAAACGCTTAAATCTCATTAAATCCCCATTTTATGGTCATCTTCCATGGTATTTAACCATGCTATGTCCCCATGTTGTGGGCCCTGGGAGGAATCGAATTTCACAACTCGGGGCGCTGCGAGCTGTGGCACCGAAGCATTGAGAGCTTTCGAGTGAGCAACGCAGGCGGAAGGGCCGGGGTCGGTCCAAAATGTGGGTTTGTCTGAAAATAGGGTATATTCCCAATGAAATAGCCATTTAATAGGGATAATGATCATTAACCATTGGGTTTAGGGGTACACTATTTTCAGACACACCCATGTCGTGGCACTAAAAATCACATGGACATTGAAAAACCCATGGTGGAAATTTCTGAGTACTTGCCATGATTTAGTCATATTTTAGTAATATTTACTATGATTTACTATGATGTTTCATGATTGCCTCCATTTTGTGGCCAGGATATAGCCGGACAAAATGATGGTTCACATTTTACCACTTGATTTGGGATGTGTTTTGCTCCAACGTTGTGAGAGAAACCTGATGGAGTGGCGAAAAAAGTATGAGGTTTGAGCATGACAAATGGTGGTTTACCTGGCAAACCTTGAGACCTTGACGTGGGAATTTTGATGAGAAATGAGGAAAAATGAGGATTTGGTCATGTTTTAATATGTTCTCCTTCAATGTTCAGTAACGCACTTGGCCGGCTTTTTTGTCCCATACATTGGGGTCGTTGGAACAAAGCAGTTAGTGAGATGATCCTGCGGAGTAAGTGACAGCCACAACAGTAGAGGAATGGGATTCTGCAGTGCAACAATGCGGATTTTTCACTGAATTTTGCTGAAGCAACCAAAAGCAACCAAAACTTACTGGTGCTAAACGCAGGGAATGAGGGAATGATCCATAATCACTAGCAATAATCATCCCAGCAACCCCCATTCCCATCCATTCCCTACTAAGCACCAGTAAGGAAAATGGATTGCAACCCAGTCAAACTGCAATTTCATGACAATATGTGACTTGACTACAATCTACATGTGTTGGATTGTGTTGGGTCACAATTTTAGACCGTGGAGTCAGCACAAAGAAACATATGTTTGGATATTGTTGGGCAGTAACCACCAATGCTCTGGGGTATAATTTTCGATCCATACCACTATCCACACATAGTGGTGACGTACATGTTTTGCTTGTTTGAATATATTTAGCCAGTATATAGTATATATAGCTCTCTAATTTCACAGACATATTCTCCCAGTGTCCATGTTAGATGAATCCCCTTGAGGCCCCTTAAGTGGGTTGCCGAACCACGCATCTCTTCGTGTGGTGGCTTCGTATCGGTGTTTCTTCAGTTTTCTTTCACCATCCCTGGGAAAATTACGCATCCCAATTGGCTTTCATAGTTTTAATATAATATGTTTTAATGGGTCAACCAGCAAACAGATCATGTTTGGATCCATGTTTAGGATATAGCAACCCCAAAGAAGATAGAGAAGTTCTTGGAGAAGTGTTTCCATGATTGTATAGATGATATATGTTCAGTAAATGTTGCATCTCTTCTATATGTTTCGGGGGTTGCTATAATTTCTGGAAAATCTCAAACGGTCATCGTTTTTGAGGTTTGGAACATGTTTTATTTTTCCATATATTGGGAATAATACTCCCATTTGACTTTCATATGTTTCAGAGGGGTGGCTCAACCACCAACCAGAATGCGTAAAATGAATGGACCCAGCCTGCAATCTCCCAAGCCCATCCCAAATGATGAGCGATTGGCCATCCTTCCATTAAAAAAACGGATGTCTCTCCCTTATTTCAAGACAAACTATCACATGGTTGGCTACAGATCCCTTTGTATCCTGATAGATTCCATTACATCTAAGCCATATTCTCATATAATCTCACATATAATCTATATAATCTATGTCTCCAGATTTTGTTGGTGACATATCCCACATCTTTATGGTATTTCCCCATGGCCATCTCAGCCAACTCCATCACAGATTACAGCTGCTGGAGATTTGTCCAAAGTTTGGTTGCTTGGCGAAGCGGCGCAGCGAACTCTCCAAAGACATCAACGATGTCTATGGAGAATTTCCGCAATATGAATATGATCTGGTGTAAAGATGAAAGTCAACTATGAAATCAAACAGGGCTGCGTGGGGACTTCTTGGAGATTCTTAGATTCATTGAGCAAAGGTCTCAAGGCAGCACCCAAAAGTGAACAGAGAGTCACATTTCTTCAAACACTTTTATCCGGTAATCAAACATAGCGATGGAAAACCATGTTCAGTAGGAATGTCATCTATATGTAACTGGGCATTAATTGGGCATGAAAGCACATTTTTTCTCCTGCGAGTTTGATTTCACGGCAGGTCTCCCAAGCATGGAGTATTTGGGATTTTCCACAAAAACAGTGATTGTAACTCAAATATATGGCAATTCAAATGGTGAAGGTGATGAGAATCCATTGGAAAGAGGGAGTTTCCCCGTTTTCTGCGTTCCACGTTTTCCCAGGCAAGCTAAGCAGGAGAGAGCAACGCGGCAGCGCAGCCGCAGAAGCTGGGTTTCAATGAAGGTGGTTTGTTGGGCCGGGGCTCGGTGAGCATTCACTAGTTTGGTTCTTACCAATCAGTCTGGGCAAACGTTGAATGGGTACTGACTTTAGTGCCTTATGCCTTATTTTTTTTTGCTGCAAATGGAAAGACCAACCAAAATAAGTTAAACACAGAATTTCTTGATACTCTCTCTCAACTTATGTGGGATGCGGATGAACACCAAATCTTGATGAACAACTGAACAACGCTAGGATATTTCCAGCGGAGATCACAGACCCATTGCTCAAACATGCTTTATAGTGCACCTTACGTCTACAAAAAAAAACAATATCTATTGCCCATAGGATCCATGTATGCTATATATGGTAACATTTACCATCAATATACCCCCAATGTTACCATATATACCATACATGGATCCTATGGGTTGTAATGTCTTTTTTCTCTCCAATAAATAATCTGGATAACTTATGCTTAGTAAGGGGAATCATCCCCAATTGGCCGAACTGTTCGGCTATATTTCAAATTTGGTGAATTATATAGTTCAAATTCAGCCGGCCAATTGATCGGCCACAATGGGTTGCTGTCAAGTGGCTCAAGGGTCATAGTCATTTGGTTCTTTTTCTGTGCCTATGGTGATTTCATCAAGGGTCCATTCACCAAGTACTTTGCTGTTCAGGATTTGACCTCCAGAGATCGGTGGTAGCTGGGTTCCAAGGTCTTTGTAAAGAGATACAGCAAAGGCAGCAACGAATCCACTGACCCTGCTGGGGCTGAGCACCAATCTGGAGTGAAGGACCAGATTCTGAAAGTGTTTGACGACTGTGCAAGGTGGTGCCCCATAGTTAGCTAAGTTGGTTTATAACTCCCATAACTATGGTTTATGGCAGATATAACTATAGTTAATGGGGTTTATAAACCAACTTATAACTCGGGGGCACCATCCTGTGGGGACTAAGCTTCCAGAAAACTATGGTTCCTATGCGTTTGTCTGAAAATCGGGTACCCCATTACATCCACTGCTTGATCATCATTCCGTTATTTGATGGCCATAGCTCGTGGGTTAGATCCCCTCTTTTCAGGCACACCGATATTTGAAAACAAGTCATTAAGAATGGCGACAAAACAGCTTTGGGATTAATTTCAATTATCCAGAAGACTGCTTGAAACACAAAGCCTGTAGAAGAAAAGGAATCTTCAACTGATCTCTAAGGAGCTTTGGGGGTTCGGTCCATTCAGGCTTGATGGTGGCAGTTCACTCCATTGAACATGCTTTGAACCAGCAGGATTTTTGCACTGCTAGCTGTCACCAGAACAGTTTGTACAGTATAGTAACTGCGACCCTGGACGCCATTTGATATCGAACGGGCTGGCAGCCATCCGACGTCAGATGGCTGCAGCCTTTGATGGCATCTCCGAAAGCCCAAATATCATGTGGAAGGCAGAAATCCGAAAGCCAAAACGGTTGAACTGTTCATTTCCTAGAAAACAAATCAGATCCTCTCAGGATTTTGAGGCGGAGGAAAAGTCTTTCCCTGAACACTCAGCAAAGTGTAACCTATACTGTACATATACATGCAATGAAGTGTGGCCTAAGGTCTACTGTGTGTACTTATGACATCGTGAGTACATAAATCATATCATATACTCATACTCTATATATATATATATATTCTATATTCTTTATATTATTCTTTCATATGCGTTATCTATAGTTTTGTTTTTCCCCCACCTGTCAGGTGAGGGTTGCTAGATTTTTATGTCAGCTGTACTCCTCCTTCTCCTCCGCCTCCGCTGGAAGTGCTAGATCGCAGTGTTCCCCGCCGGACCTCAACCACCGAAGATATACAAGATAGAACGCCAGAAAGATTGTCAGAAGATATGCCAGATACATATGCCAGAAAGAATGTCAGGATATCTGCCAGAAGGTATTTCAGAATAGATGCCATGTAGAATGCCAGAAAGAATCTCAGAGTACAGTATATGCCAGAAAGAATGACTTCCAGATGGTACGTCAGAAACTATGTTAGAATATGTCAGAATATTTCAGAACAGGGCGGGGATCACTCGAAGAAAGTTCAATTTCCTCAACAACTTACCCTCTGGTTATTTAACATAGCCATGGAAAATGGCCCATTTATAGATGATTTTCCCATTAAAACCTCCATTTATAAGGGAATTTCCATGGCTATGTTAAATAACCAGATGGTAACATATCTTAACATCCTCAAAAGGCGTCCTGGCTTGCTGTCAGGAATGGCTTGGAGCCTGGGGGGTAAAATTCCTCCCCCGCGTGCTGCGAATTCCGCGGCTTGGTGGCCTCGAGAACCGACACACGAAACGAACGACGTCTTGGAACGCTGTGTGTTTTTTTTTGGTTGTTGTTCCAGTGAGAAATCGAAGTGTCTATGACATAAGTCAACCATGTTCACTCCTAGTTGAGAAGAGCCGTAATTAATTAATCAATATATATAGTAGTATGTTCGAATTTCCCATGGGTTTTGCACTCTCCTTGGGCCACTACAGGCACTGGCAATCAATTTTTGCCAGTCAATGTGCATGGCCGTGCAACGCTCGAAATTTCTCTGGCCGATCAAACGGCTGAACATCCGTGCAGTAGTTTCTGGTGACGACCAGTGATTTGTCAAATTGGATGTGAGTCGACATGAGAATGGCAACCCCTACCGCGAGAAATACAAAATAGTTTAAATGCGCCACCTTTTTTGGGTATTTTTTTTGCTTCATGGTTTGTTTTTTTGTTCTCCCCAAGTAAAACTCCACTTGAATTGCATTCCTTTCAGACACGTTGTTTCAAACATGACCCCAAGCAAACGCACAAAGGGGGTAATCCAGAAACATGGGACACCTGAATAGAATGCACGACGTTCCCCAGTTGCAAAGGAAAGTCATTTGAATTAAGATTCAAATACAGTAGATTCCCACACAGCTCTCCATGAATACATTTCTCAATTACCTAGAGAGCCCTACCTGACTACATGCTGGGAGTCCCAGGGTGGAACACTTCAAACATATTTGAGAGACCACTAAGTTTGGGAGGGGACGGTTTGGAAGTTGGATGTCAACATTCATTTGCTACTATTTCAGATTACTTCAGGTTACAGCATGTTACTGCATCCTGATTTAGAAAACAAAAACACACATTGCAGAAATTTGAGTCTGAAATGGTGAGCAGCGATGACGGATTTTCATCACCAGAAAACTCAGACATTGTCGTCTCTTTCCTGGATCGTTTGATCATTCGGAGAGCATAGGGGAAAAAAGAGCCATTTTGCGCCCATGCTGGACGAGAGATAGGAAAGGAATTGGTTTTGGACGGATTGATTTGGTGCAAAGAAAGCTGACATGATGGTGTGTTTGTACATGCGTCGACGCGGTAAGAAACGCATTTCTTGGAGAAGAAAAAACCATTAAAAAAACCATGTGTTGTCCTTGTCCCATTGTTATTATATGTTATTATTGATATCAAACCAAAAGCGTTGTCCATGGCCCACATCATCCCAAGTGGTGACAGGTTCTTGGAACCTCACAGATCAAGATGCAGTGGATGAGTTGGTTCATCTCTTCGAATTGGATGAGAGGTTCGGTGGTGATTGTCAACATTTCTGAGACCAACCCATGTGATGTGGTAAAACCCGATAAGATGCTATCTCCAAATGAGATTATTACTGGGTATCTATGCCCCTTTTTTTGGATAATTTTTCTTGTCATCCTCAGATGGTTGGTTAATGGGATGGTTTATAGTTTATAAGTATTGGGTCTACCACATGTCGACCTTTTTGGATCCTCGTTTGGAACCTCCATTGATTACAGCCTGCCAGTGGTTTAACCCTGTAGTTGCTGCGGAGGGTATATTCGCCTCGCCGTGTCCAGTGCGGAAAGATCCTATATGAAAACAAAAACGGTAAGTCTTGATGACAGCTTCCGTGTTAGGAACGGGAAATGAGGGTTTATACAGTCTATACTTCCGTTTTGGATGTCAAAGGGTTTACCATGGTTTACCAACACTGAGACATGGGTGTGTTTTCCGGCGAGAGCTCTTTTCTGCAACAAGTGGTGAGCGTTTTGATCTTGGACAGGGGCTTCAACATGCGTCATGCGTGCTCTGAGCCCCAGACGTTACCCTTTGGTAATTTAACATAGCTATGGAAAATCACCATGATTAATGGGAAAATCCACTATAAATGGTCATTTTCAATAGCTATGTTAAATTACCAGAGGGTAATTCCCGCTCTCAGCCAGGCCCATCCGTCCTTCCATGTGCGACTCTCAGGGAACAACTCGATGGTGCCTGGACTAGTTGGGAATTTTTATTAGTGTAGCAACCTTCAAAAAGATGCCGACCACGTGTTTCTAGGATGAAAGATGATGAAAGTTTGCATATCTGTGCTTGATATTTCGGGATTTCCAACTGTTCTACCTATTTTTGGGGTTGCTGTAGATGGCTATTTTAACCGTTTTTTTTTCATGACTTACAATGATTGGATCCAGGAGACAATGGGTGATTATTCATGTTCTAGGAATACATAGGAATACATAGCTCAACTACATCCTCACATTTATTTTGTGTGCAGGGATCATCAGAGTAGGCCTTGGGAAATGGTTTCACTTCCTACACCTGGATCCGGAAGTTGCTGCAGATTCCATGCAGCATGGGGCTGAGGGTCAGGGCAGGTACATTTAGGAAAGTGGAATATCCCGGACTAAAGCCCTAAAATGGTGGAAAAATGAAAAAACATGTTGCTTACATACTCATCAGGTTTGTTCGTATATTGCCAGGTTATTGTTCTTGAACCTCTCCATATGTTCTGCACGTGACTTTGTTTCATTGTCCAATTTGGGTGGCTTTACGAACCCAAGGTGCCTGTATGGCTAACTCCCTGTTCCAACTAGGATCCACCATATGGTAAGAATGCTGTGGATGGTTGCGAAATCCTGCACCAGTTGGCAGATGATTTATCCCATTATAATCCTATGATCTACAGTATTTACTGTACAGTGTTTCATAGCTACCATTCGTTACCAACTGGTGCAAGATTTCGCAACCATCCACAGTAGGTTTTGACCCGTCCGTATGTCAGTTTCCAGATCCTCTGCAGGTGGGGCGATCGCGAATCGCGTCGCACTGTGGCCTCGCGCATGTCGTGGGGTCGCCCAGGAGTGATGACATGGACATGTTGTTATTTGTTTTTGCGATCCTGCAACACTTTAGGCAATGGTAATGGACACTTCTCATTGTTGTTGTTGTTGTTGTTGTTGTTGTTCGTTATTTGCCCAGAAATGCCCAGACAATCATGTAGAAGGAATAGGTAAACTCGTAAACCTGCTAGGTCAGTGGGGGATTGTTGCAGCATGTTGCAGCTTTGGATGAAGATATCCAGAATGCGGCCCAAGGTCATGGACTTTTTTGTGGACTGATGATCAAACTTTGAAATCTCAATGATGTCACTTGACACCGTCACAGAAATCGCTGTGGATACATCGTGGTACATCATCACGGTGGCGACGTCCACCAGCTGTCGGCGCTTGCCTTACAGCTGGATAGTGCCGGACACTTGGAAAAGCCCTAACCCATAGGATCCATGTATGCTATATATGGTAACATTTACCATCAATATACCCCCAATGTTACCATATATACCATACATGGATCCTATGGGTAATAAGATCATGGTTCATGAATCCATGGCTGACATGCCCCCGACTGCCCCCCATCCCCCATTTTGTTCATACAGCTATATACAGCCATACATGTACCGTAGACTCCGTAGACCCTAGATGACCCTAGTGTCCATAATTCACGTCAGACGTGGTTGCAAACCCAGTTGACTAGGCGGCACCGCTCCATTTCTATTCCTATCACCCAATCGCAAAAATACGTGACAGATTGCGGTCCCTCCTTCGATTTGGTTATGTTTTTGTATTGTTCATATCGCTTTACGTAGAATAGAATCCCCAATAAGAGCTTATTGAAATTGGGTATACCATGTCATGATCTACCCATGTATTTCCCTTGATGTAAAATGATCCCCGAATGGTTTAACAATAATCAATGATGTGAATGGGACGGTTATGGCATTGGGTTTCCCACATCCCTGGCCCCAAGGAATCGTCAGTCCACGGCGCTGGGAGACCCAGCGATGTATCAAGCTGGGTCAAGTTGGATCATGGATAGGGGAGTTAGAGGAGAAAAAAAGCATCAAAAGGGAAGAAGCAACGAAAATTTCAGGGTGTTAGATTGTTTTAGCAGGAAAAGATATGTAGACAGTATAAATAGTGGCTTTATCACAGGATTAGACATAAAATGACAGAAATAAGTATCAAGAAGGAGGTAAACCAACTCATTGGATAGTTCAGTACACACTAATCTTACTATGCTTTGTTAAAAGGGAGATAAATCCGAGCCAGCTGCAAAAATGCGTTGGTAGTTGATCCAAGATTGGCATGTCTTGGGTTTTGGGCCCCACTTTTGTGTGGTGGTTGTGTTTGTAGTGGCCAGGGGTGCATCCTTTTGCTATTTCCATTGGAGGTTTCCTGAAATAGGGGGCACCCCAAAACCATGGCTTTCAATACTAAAATGGTATAAAAATTGTATAAAATGGTCATATGTTGGATGAAATTGGGGTAGCCCTATTTTAGGAAACCCCAAAAATCTGCTTTGTTCCCTCTCTGCTTTGTAATGTTAGAGGTAGAATCCTGGATTTCGCAAAAATATGAAGAAATACGGATTGATCCAGTCCCCCTGATGATATTATACATCAATATACATCACCCAGAAAACCTGGGGACTCGTACCGGATTTGTTCATGAATTGGCGGCCCATTTACGCTAATGAAATAGTTAATTATGTAGCATCCAGGAAAGGATCATGGATGTTTTCAATTTCACTGCATTACTCGACATAGTGCATCTCTTCAGGAATCTAGCTGGCCATTCGGCGATATATCCCATGTCGCCCTTCTTGGTCAAGTGACCTAAACCCTTGTTGCTGCCCATGGAGGCGTCGAAAACGTCACCCACCTTACTCCCTTTTTGTTGACCAACAGAAGCATCACTTTAGGGGCTCAACTCATAGTTTTCTACGCTTTGGTACGGCCTCTTTGGAGGGTTCTGTCCCAGGAGCAAGGGACGTCCTGAGGGAAAGATGACAGAGATGAGGATCAATGGGGGGGAATGCCAAGCTCCGTGGGTGATTGATGGTGATATAGTTATTTTAAAGACACGTGGGCCTGTCTGAAAATGGTGTGTACCCCCCAAATGGAATCCAAATGCTACTTTTAATCGGGGAAATAATCTTTCACCAGTGGATTTCGAGGTACCCCATTTTCAGACAAACCCATGTTACCCCCCCCAAAAAAAATAAAATCATAGGAACATGTGGAAAAACACATGAAAAAAACAACTATAAATGGAGGTTTGGTTCGCTGGGAAAACTATCGATCTACTGCTGGGGGAATTGTCCAGCAAGCCGTGTTTGATAATTACTCAGACATGTTTGCAATTGATGTTTATTCTTCGGGATTTACAACCGCTTGCGCAAGTCCATTTTACCTCTGGTTGAGGTCAGGTATACTTTGAACCAATTTTTCCTGATACTGTAATCCCTTTCCCTAAATTTGACCCTCCCCCAGAACCCCCCAAAAAAATCACCGCCTTTTGCCTTTGAACGCGCAGGTTTGAGAGGCGAAATCACGCTGTAGAGCCAGCCATGGAATCTCCATTGTAGGGTCTGTAAGACTGTGCAAGGGCTAAGGGGACCCCCGGAAATGTATCATTTCAATGTAGTGAGTTATGATAATTGATTGTCTTATCACAACTATATTTAAATGTGTATATTATATACCCTATAGCTCCATGTCAGCAAATATATCTAACATCCATATGTGGGCACCAGAAGCTAACATTGCAATGTCGATCCCTGAAGCCTACATTCGTCTTTTTTATCGGAATCGGGATGGA
>Ga0126342_10004523_pt1 | contig 23813 bp, 12 predicted proteins | sample Cyp1metagenome_FD_92528 | JGI IMG/M metagenome (GOLD analysis project Ga0126342, IMG submission 92528) | Coral microbial communities from Lord Howe Island, Old Settlement Bay, Australia - Cyphastrea 1 metagenome | ecosystem: Host-associated > Invertebrates > Cnidaria > Coral ...
GAGAAACAGAGAAAGAAAGAGAAAGAGAGGAGACCTCAACCACCTTTCGGTCCATCAGCGGCTTCGCGCTGCCATCCTTGATTCACAACAACCAACTTCTCCTATAGGTTTCCTATTTTTGAATCTTCCGCCACCGCCTTGTGCGGTACTACTGGTATGTAGTTCAAGTATGGTTAAAAAACAAAAACTGATTTAACTCATAATTAGGTAACCAAGAGACAAAAACCAGGACCCAAAATCGGCCCACCTCGCTTGCTTAAGATGCTAAGAACCAGATATTTTAGAAGTCCAGAGAATGATGAGGAATTGAAGACAGTTGAAGCTGTAAACCTTCGCCTCCCACAGATTTAAATGCATTTGCACTCATGATAATTGATCTCTGAGGACATTTTTTCGCACCTGGGTTAGAAGCCGAAACATACGTGGGAAATGGACATGTTGTGGGTGACTTGAATGTGCATCCCGCGCATCATTGCCCCGCTAGATTTGGAATATCCCGAAATGGGTGAGGTGGACCACTTAACAGGTGGGACCATAGTTATATTAAGTTATATCCGCTGGTTTATAAACCCTAATTAATAAGGTGATAATCTAGTTAATAACAGTTACCCAAATAATTTTATAGTTAATTATAGTTATAAACAGTTGCAAGTACCTTAAACCAAACACCCTATATAAACTAGGCAAATCAACAAGCTATTGCAAAATGGTGCGTATTACGTGGCGTGTCTTCTCCTGTGAGCGGCAACACGCGCCGCTTGCGGTACAAAACACGCTCGTGGGATCAGCACCTTGATCGCCAAGGTGATGATTTTCGTGGTTAGTACCGTGGATGAAAGAAATCCTGCACCAGCTAATAGGTGGTTTATCCCATTATTCAAAGGGTTTCAACCATCAGTTTGGTGGTGCGGGATTTGTTCCATCCACCGTATGTATTAAATTGTATTAATAACAAAATAATATAATTATTATTTTGAAAAATCGATGCGGTATTACTATCAACAAATCAGCAAACATTGTCTATGGACTATGTATCCTGCTTCGGCTTCAAGTATATACGTTTGGACAGAACCATATTGAAAACCTGCCATTGAGAGGAAACTATGGCACTATGGGTCTCAAAGTTGTGCTCGAGAAACCTTTGCAGAACACGAGATCGCTGCAAAAGGCGTTTTTGTAGGTCATCACAGCACTTTCAATTGTGGGGAACATGTTCAAGCTAGCGGGTGGAAAACCGCGCCTGTAGTCGTGCTACTTTTTGAAAATGGGGTTTGGGTGGGGTAGGGTGGGATAAAAACTTTCATGTGACTTGCGTACACACGTGATGCTACGCTGCTGCTACGTCAGTGGTTGAGGGTTGGGTGGGGTGGGGTGGGATAAAAACGTTCATGTGACTTGCGTACAGACGTGATGCTTTGAAATGTGTGCTCACGACCCACAAGCATGGTCGCAAAAGCATCTTGGTGACAAACGGTGCCCCATGCTACCCTAAACTCACCTCTGAAAATAATCCGACTCATGAATCTTGCAATCATAGTAAGGGCATCTTTTGCATCAAGAACAAGAAAGGAATGGTACCTTGCTTGTGCACACCGGTGGTATCAATGGTATGTGGAAAATTGCCAAAGGTGCAGTATCAAGTTCTTGGAGCACACGCAAAGGTGGCGCTGTTAACCCTCAGTTGCACCAAGGAATTCTAATTTGGCAATGACGATGGCACCATGGAAATTGCAAAGGCTTCCTCAGTCTCACCGGCCATGCTCTAAGCAAACGCTTGGAGAAAAGTGGGACGTCCAAAGCATAAGTAAAAAACGAGCACCATCCCAGAAACACAAAACCCTGTAAATACCACATCATTCCTTCAAAGTCACTTAATTTTCCCCGGGTAAATTTAAGGTAATGTTGATCTAAAAATGTGTACGGCGCCACAGCGCCAGAAGTTATTTTTCAACAAGTGCTTAACCGCTAGCACTTTCATGTGAACGTTTGTGCACGGACCTAAAACGGTTTCCCATGTGATCGATGAACATATTGCCCCCCCAAAAAAACAAGCTAGTTGGTATACTTACCCAATTCATATATCTCAAAATATGGATGAAACTACCCAGGCTTATCCAAACAAATATCATATCATACTGGAACATATGGGTCTGAGTCAAAACCCCACGCTTCTGTCACCCTGTTGCTGGCAAATGGATGGATCAATCCCTATGTTATGCCCCCATGAAATTCCAAATATGCTATATATTGTCCCGATTCAAAGCTGGTTTTCCATGAGCATCTGATGTTCTCTTCAAAATATTCACAGGTGATGTAAAAACACTCCAAGTTCCATCCAACTCACATTTTTCGTCGACCAAAGGCACTGCCAGCACGGTGACCAGCAGCCAGCCCAGCCAGCCGCTGGGCTTCCGGCCGCTAAAACCCCGGCCAGTCCGGCCAGTCCGGCCATTCCGCGCTGGTGGTCCCATGGCGGAGGTGGAAATTCCTTTCGCTGATGGTTGAGTCCAACAAGAGCTAGGATGGTATTTTTCAGTAGCAGCATTATTCTGGTTGGTGGTTGACCTATCCCTCTGAAAAATATTAGTCATTTGGGATGATTATCCCATATATTATGGAAAATAAAAATGTTTGAAACCACCAACCAGCAGCATTATTATCTTGAATTTATTGTCTTATTGTCATGATTATTATCAAATCCTGTTTATTATTTGATGATTTGCCTCAGTGAATATGATCACTATCACTTTGAGAATTATAATGTGCCTTGGGCTGCATGTCCCTTTTCCACTCGATCTTTCAATTCGGAACATATCTTCATATCTCCCCCTGCACTTGTAATTATGGCACAAGATATCTCTAAATTGTGCGTGTCAGCATAAGTCAGCTCATCCCACAATGCTCTCTATGTTGATAGTTTGGGACTGGCTTTAACTGGGACCTTGAAGGTCAAGATACATCAAACATTTCATGAAAAGCCAACGAAAAACGACATGCACTACAGACATTGGCAGTTTCCGCTGTGAAAAAGCCTACAGCATCGACGCCGTTTTTTGCAATGTACAGCTAGTGTCACCAAAGCCCCAGGTCTTTGGTTTAAGTCACCAGAATGAAAGATCTGGCGGGAGAATCGGTCCATTTGTTTAAATCTGACAAAATGATGTTTCCAAACATTCAATAGCTGTTTATTATCTTATCAAACATCTAAAGTTATGGGACATTTGATTAGTTCTGAGTTTTGAGTTGATTTTAGGTGTACTAAACGACCCACGATAGCCTAAACATTACTGGACATGTATTCCTTTATGTATACTCACCAATCCAATTTGTTTACGCTGATAATGCACCTAAATATGGGATTGTATACCCCAAGAAGGTCTCGCCTCCACTACATAAGATGGTTTGTAAACCCCTTCGGTATATCTACCAGAACGCATAGTTAAGCAAGTTATAAACCAACTTTCTCGGGCGCCGATCGTGTCAGTCCACCAATTACTGTGATCCTGGATGTGCTGATCCAGAACCCCCAAAAAATAAAAACATATTCCCTAGAGATTCCCCAAGTAGTGGCTTTCCCGGGAAAATAAAAGACAATCTTCAGCAAATCCAAGTTACCCTTTGGTAAACGTTTACATAGCTATTGAAGCCATGGCCCAGTCGAAATAGTGGATTTACTGAGCTAACATGGTGATTTTCCAGTTCGTTATGTAAACGTTTACTGGAGGGTATTCCAATCATACCAGGGTTTGAACTTCCCAAAGGAAAGAAGCCCTTTGGAATTGAAAAAATGGAATCCTGGAATCGCTACAACCCCAATCTCAAGAATCTCAAAGGGGCTGCAACTTGCTTTACACAGCATTTATACTAATCCCATATGCTCCATGGAGCTGGAATATTTACCTACATTTGCCCTAATAATCACCCAAATGTAGGTAAATATACCATACATGGAGCATATGGGAATTTCTACGTGTGTTAACCAACAAAAAACCATGCCTGGTTTGGCACGTTGTGTAAACAGGTGTGGTCCAACTCTAATTGGTGCTGCAACCTATAGGGATCTCAGGGAATAAAAAAACAATATCTTCCCGAGCTTTGATATCCAAATTGGACAAGTGCTGTACAAATTATCCCTGCCAAATCATCTACATGTCAGTAATCTCATGCGCAAAATTGGGGTCCCCCAGGTCCCAAAAGAAACCTTCGGTTATGGGTACCCTGGTAGGTATCCAAAGTCATAGCTGGTGAAAAAGGATGGTGGTTCCTCCAGTTATATGGTACTAATTATAGGTTTTGACCTATGCCCATATCAGCTATTACCCACTTACAAACAATAATGTCCTTTTGGTAAAAATAAAGGGGCCGGTTTGGTATACCATCTATCATCAAACAAACCGGTTGTTCAAGGGGTTTGTTCAAGCCCGTCTATTAACCAACCAACCAATCGGAAAAGGACATCTATGCCATATGATATCTGCCATGATATCTACCAAAAAAAACAAACATATATCAAACCACATTTATTTTATCTGTGGCATTTTATCTTAATGAATCATATTATCAGAATCTTACACATATCAACCAGATGAGGTGTGTCCATTCTCTATTGATATTCCACCATATAAATAAATATATATATATATATACATATATACACCATATATTATAGTATATGTTATCCAAAATGGATTTGTTACCTGCATTCAACAGTATTACAACATTTGAGGAATGGGTACTGAACCATATATATATATATATATCAATGGCCATTTCAGGACCCTAAAATGGAGGTACGCTAGTACCATATTGTTGGCAATATTTTCCAGGGATATTCCCTGAAATTTAGGCCTAAAAAATTGGCCTTATATATGGTAGGTACCTCCAATTTAGCTTCCTGAAATGGCCATTGAATAGATAACCAACTGATTTATCTTAAATGCAATGTCTATGATAGTTGTTCTTGAGTGATTTATGTCAACATAGATGCCCACTTAATTAAAGGTAGTGAATTTCTATGAAGAAATGAGTTAGGGTGATCTACTTGGGATTTCCAATAGCTACGTTAAATCGCCGGCCTATATATCCAGACTTATGGATTGATGACAATCCCATATGGGGAAAGAAACATGGAAGGTGAGGTTCCCCAGTGATGTTTGCGGGATTTACCCAACAGTTAGCCAAGGTATGTCAAGATACCCATGATATACCCATGATCATTCAGCTATAAATCACATTAAATTGACATGTTTCTGGGTGAATTTCACACATTCCTATGGTTTCTACAATGTGACCCCCGAGTTTATAAGTTGGTTTACAAACTCCATGAATACTACATAGATACATAGTTCGTTACAAGCATCAAAAACCATAGTCATTGGATTTATGTTCACCAACTGAACGCTATCGTAGACGGCCACACCCAAGTTTACAACCATGGTAATTCGCATAGAACAGCTACAATGTGAGGCCCCCAAGATAGCTAAGTTGGTGCACATAACTCCAATAAGTATGGCTTATGGTACTTATAACTATAGTTACTGGGGCTTATAAACCAACTTATAACTGGGGGGGCCACATCGTATGGAAAATTGCAATTCATAGTGAAATTACCCATCAAAAATTGTGATTTTCCGGTTCGTTACGTAAACGTTTACCAGAGGGTATCATATTTCACTAAGCTGAAATGTTCGGCTTTTCTTGGGGATGATTCGCCATTCACCATCATTCCAGGCGGAGAACAGGGTCGTTCTAACTGACAAAAAAAAATATCCGCAATAGCCTCCGGTAAATTAACACAGTTTGACATAGTTTGACCCTGAAAATAGCCATCTGGTTGGTGGTTTTTCGCCACCCCTCTGAAAAATCATGGAGTGAAAGTCAGTTGGGATGATGACATTCCCAACTGAATGGAAAGTCATAAAATTCCATGGTTCCAGTCACCACCAACCAGTGATTATGAATCATTCTTAACCATGATTAACCATCATTAACCATCATTACCCCATATTAAGCCAACCAAATGGCTGTTTATAGATGGTTTACCTATTAAAAATGGTGATTTTTCAGTTACCACCAACCAGCCATTCTTTCCAGGTCAGTCAGGTCATCCAGGGCCTCAGCAATCGCTCTCCCAAACGTTGCCAGAGCTGCCCGATCTGCGCAACGTGCGGCGGAGTTGCTGGGAGTTGCGCACGTTGTGGCCCGTTGTGGCCCAAGATAAACCACTCTTAAATGGTTCTAGAATGGTTATACATTGGGTTATAATTCCATAAATGGGGCTACAACTATTATAACTAGTTACAGCTGTTATGATTAAAATAAACCATGGTTAAAAAAATGGCTATTCCAAGTTTTTTTCGGGTTTTTATGTGGCTGGGAAAATAGAGTTGTAGCCCTTAATAGTTGTGGTCATCCCAGCATGAGTTTCTGGCTATGGGATTCCCATGATGGGTAAATGATGGGTAAATGATGGGTAAATACAAACTATAAACCCCCGATGACAGGGGGGGATGGCAATCCAGTTTCATAGGAAAATAAACCATGCTCGCACATGTACACAATAAATCGTCATTGTTGCATTTGTGGGGTATTTTTCATTCATGCCCAGCATTTCATGTTGAATTACAATCGTAGGATTGCTCCTCAGCCGGGGATGACGAGCCAGCCTTCAGAGCAAACGAAAAAAAAAAGCTGGCACCCTACCCATCACACTGCGCTTTACCCTACAGTTATAAAGTATGGCCCTTTACCAGTTATAAGTACTTCTAACCCCATCTATAGAATGTACAATCCCATGTATAACCAGTTATAACCAATAAATGGCCATAATTGTAGAGTTATATCCCTTAAGAGTTTTCACTGGCTTATAAGTGATTAATATAACCTCAGCTGAGGCGATATTCCCATGGAACTCTTCAGGGCTATAACTGTAGTTACATTCGTTATCTTCACCATGGCCAATCTTAGATACCCTGCAAACAAATAATTCCTTAGCCGGTGAAGATAGATAATCCGATAATCCCATTGATAAAGGAACCCAAAAGACTATTTTGAATTAGTTTCTACCCATCCAGTCGATTGACCTAGAATAGTGACTGCCATGGAAAATCGTCACTTCCAATAGGTACATCATTTATAAATTTTATAAATGGATATACATGGGTCATTTTTCATATTTATTGAAGACATTGGTATCTAACCTGTTCCCTGGTTGGACCGCACACATCCCACCTTGACACACCCGAATCTTACGTCAGATGGTCGCGTATATATTAAAATCCCATGATCCTCCCTATAAAATTCACCATCATATAAATATATATAACATTATTATATGTATATATATATATTATAATATACATATATATATATTTATTTATTATTATATATACATCTATTATATTATATACATATATGATATTATAATATATATATATACATACTGTAAAAATATTATATATATATATATATATACAGCATTTCTCCCGTCAAAAATGGCGGTTGGTTCTACCCAGTGGAGCTTGATCTTAAGCCGTCCAGCTATAGCAGCTAGGCCTCTTGCCCGCGCAGCTCGCGCTGCTCCTGAACCACTTGTGAAGCGGCATCCATGGCACATTTGAAGACAGCTACTTTCTAAAAAAGATACCCTCTGATAATTTAACATAACTATTGAACATGACCATTTATTTCGTTGATTTACCCATTAAAAATGGTGATTTTCCAGTTCGTTATGTAAACGTTTACCAGAGGGTATTTGCCAATATTTTGGGTTTGTCTGAACATAGAGTGCATCAAAATCCAATGGTTTATCATAAAATATCATGATGTTAACCACTACACTAGTCATACCTTGGGGTATGCATGGGTATCTTCCATTGACAAAACCCTTCTTCCATTGCTGGACAAGCCACCCTCATGGATAATCATATGATGATCATCCTCAAGATGCTCAAATAGGGATTGTTCACCAACATCCCCTTTATAAGCCAGATAGTGTACTCCCTGTAGTAACAAACACTACTCAAATGGCCGGAGACCTTTGGGACCCCCAAACTTCCACCATCGGAGCCACGGAGTGTCGTGTCCTGCTCAGCCTCCGCATCTTTGCGTTGCTGGCGCCGGGCCTTTCGACTCTCCTTGGAGGCTTCGGTGAAGATCGAGGTTTTCAATGACGACTTGTCACCCGGCGGTGGCTATCATTTACCAATGGATTGGAGCAATCCTGCAATGTGGCCCCCCCAGTTATAAGTTGGTTTATAAGCCCCAGTAACTCTAGTTATAAGTACCATAAACCATAGTTATTGGAGTTATATGCGCCAACTTAGCTATCTTGGGGGCCTCACATTGTAGCCATATTTGAAACCTCCAAGCAGCAAAGAATGTCATAGTTAAACTTGCAAGTGTTGTAGCCACCATCAACTCGAAGCCACATAGAATCCCCTATCTGGGGGCCCAAACCTGATCAGAAGGAACGTTGAGAATCCATGATCATCCTAGATAAAATAACAGTACCCAGGTTCCATGCCGTCTATTCAATGATCCGGGGGAATGTATTCATGTTCTTTTGGGAAAAGTAGAGGGTAGAAGGGTCGGTTTGGTACCACCATCAATCAAATAATTTGCCGATGTCCCCTCTACTTTCACCAGCCAACCATTAGGAAAAGTACATCTGTATCCTCAACTTCTTGATACTTCTTGGGGATAAAGTTTGCTTTGCCTACAATTATTGTATGGTTTTCACAGTTAATAACTGGCTAAGTAAGCCCCCATTTACGTGATATATAACCTTCCAGCTGCAGGAGTTATTTCATCCCATGGCCAGAATTGGTTTATGGCGCCACAACTACATGTTGACTGCTCTAGCAAATGGATGGTCAATAGTGTTGCTTGTTGTATAGACCACATCCAACTATGGATAAAAAATTGCATTCCATAACCATAGAACTCACCTATAGTTACTAAGTTACTACTTATAAACCAACTTAACCAACAAAATAGTGCACCACTTTGCAGATTCACCAATCCACAGGTGTCTAACTGGTACACCTCACCATTTCTGGGACGAGAATTAGAACACCACTATTCAGCCCTATGATTGATGGTTCCCATAAAAACCCTTCAACATGTTTAACTCTCATTAAATCCAACTGGAATGGTTACTGAAAAACCCATGGAAATCCTGTAAACATTGTTAAATCCCATTGAAATCCCGTTAAATCCACCATTGTTTGATGCGAATTTCCGAAGCGGTTAACCGTCGGAACTGCCCTTTCTGTGCTTTGGACCAAGCCACATAGAAGAAATTTCTCAACATCGCCTGCGACCATGGCAGTTTTGGATATCCGGTTGGATATATGGGGATTTACCATCTGGTTATGGCTGACAGTTCGCCATGGAAAATCACCATTTTTAATAGGTAATAATAGGTAAACAATCTATTTCTATGGGCCATCTATACCATGGCTATGTTAAATAACCAGAGGGTAAGTTGATTTAAGCAACGACAATGGTGGTACAATAGGAGTACAATCGAATATCCTGTAATATCATGGGCCTATCATGGGAATATGGAGACACACCATTGGATTGTGGTGCAAATACCCTCTGGTAAAACCAACATAACGGACTGGAAAATTACCTCTTCTTGTTGGGAAAATCAACTATTTCTATGGCAATTTTCAATAGCTATGTAAGAAATTACCAGAGGGCATCATGTAATATCACTATGAATAACAATAATGGAAATGTTGCTGTTGATGGAGATTTAACCATGTATGATGGGGGATAGCTCATGGGAATGTTAAAGTTGGCTTTGGGTTCATTTTTCGATGCTTGTGGGATGATTGCAAAAAACAACCATGTATATTTATACCCTATGGATCCAGCCGTACCTTCTTAGGAAGTGGGGCTGGGGTATAATTTACTATAAGTTGGAGGGTTAAGTACCTTCTCAGACAGTGTTTGGATCCATAGGGATATACATATTTATTGTAGATGTTTAGATAGATAACTATCATAATACATATATATATACATATATTTAGATATTCAGATAGATAATTATCATAATATATATATACATATTTAAATATTTAGATAAATAACTATCATAATATATATATATACACTAAGGTCCACAAATTGTCTCATCGCTGTCATCGCCACAGCACCACTCCGATTCCGAACATATCAAGTTCCATCCGCATCTCCGGTCAACATGTTCCATGCCCTCAGGTATATTAAAATTTTTGGATGCCCTGCAGTTTGCCTAACAGTTTGCTATGTAAGCCATGGACTATTTACTTCGATGATTTACCTATAAAAAAAATAAGTGATTTTCCGATTTTTTCAGTTTGCTATGTTAGATTATGTTAGTTTACCAGGGGGTATTTCTAGCAAGTAAAGTACCACTGGTTTGGTTCGTGTAAACAGGTTTTACTGGTGAAAGTGAATTCCGGTTTGCATGTTTGGATCATGAAACCAATTCTGTTTGTCCCAAATATGATGTCTTTTGAGGGCCCCCTCCTGTACGGGTTGGTGGTTTCAACCCCTCTGAAAAATATGAAAGTCAGTTGGGATGATTGTTCCCAATATATGGAAAAATAAAATTCATGTTCCAAACCACCAACCAGTGTATGTAGTTGGGAGATTTTAACCTGGGATAGTGATTTTTTTCCCGCAAACTTTGGCGCCATTTTTGAGCGACTTCCACCTGCGTGCGTCCGTAGTTGTGCTGCTCCAGCAACAAACGCATGAAGCGCTGCCAGTCTGCGGAACAAATCGCTGGAAACATTCGATGTGGTGAATTTAGACTGTATTATGTAAGACAATGCATGATATTACATATCCATAAGTATGTTGTTAATATGTTGATGAAACAAATGATATATGGTCTAAATGGCCATAAATCTAAGTGAATATATAAATATATATCTATCCATGGATAATGTATATGCCAAACATTCTCATTGGCTGAACAATTATACACGTCCAATCCCAATCCCACAAAACAAGAAAGCCATAGCTGGCTCGTAGCAAAATATCAAAGTAATAAAGTGCCCAACCAAGGTTGACTAAGTCTATACCTCTGTCCCTGGGAGGTTTCAGGATTGGAGTTGGTGGGGTAGATCCCAAGCCGCTGAGCACCAAATGACACAAATGACCAACGCTTGGTGCTTTCAAACCATGTCACAATATGGGAGAGAATTGGGGATCATCCCAACTCAGAAAAATGATGAAAAAACTGCGCGATGCTTCGTCTGGAAATACGATTGCTCCAACTTCAAACGATCATCGTCCTGAATTTACAATTGGAATTGTAACTCTGGCGTATAATTCTTAAACCAGGATTACCAATCAACTTACTAATCCAAAACCCAACTTCGCAGTCCGAACCTTGTCCAACATGTGCTGGTGCCTGCTATGTCAGAGCCAGGTCGATAGTCAAGTTTGACCAACGAAAGCCGGGCAGTTGGAATGTGGGACAACCCAAACATGAACACCTGTGTCATCGTAGAGTGAAAAACTAATCCACTAATTCGCCCCAAAATTGGACGGTTTGAATTCAGCAGTCAGGCATGCCAAGTAGGTATAGTAGGCACCCCCAGTTTTGGTCGTTGGTTTACAAACCCATCTAGGTATGGATGTTTGATGATATTTGCCATAGACTGTAGGTAGTTTCCCAAGTTTTATGGCTTTACGTGGTACAGTAGCTCCACACTTCCTGATTCGACTTGGTTTACACCCAAGTTGTGCTCCAGTGTCCTCACAGGCGCGGATAACCGCGGAGATATGCCCGAACTAAATGGGCATCTATATATATATGTATATATATATATATCAAATTATATATATATATATCATATATTAAAAATACCATATTATATATATATCATATTATATATATCATTATATCATATTCAATATATATATATATATATATCACATATTAAAAAATATCAGAAACATTATATATATATATATATAAATCATGTATTATATATACATATCAAATATTATATATATCATATATATATATAAATATATGATATATCATATCATATAAATATCATATATCATATATATTAAATATCATATATATATATAAATATATTATATATTATATATAATAATATATATATATATATATATATATCGTATGATATATATATATACGATATATATATATATATATATATTATATCATATTATATATATGGTCACCCCCCACCAGGGCCTACCTTGAGCTTTTTGTTGGTGCTGTTTGCGGTAAAAAACAAATATATGAGGAAATCATAGATCATGATTGTTCCACAGAACTATCTTTGATTACCAGAGGGTAGTCTACAATTATCATTGCCACTGTTGTATGCTTATGTTTGGTTGTAAGCCCCACCATCTATAATATTATCTACACTAAACCATACAAGGTGAAATCCCTAGTTACAAGTTGGTTAACAAAAAACATATGTCATAACAAAATCTGAGAAATCTAGCAAACAAGCCAAAGCTAACTTAGTTAAACATCAACTTAGCGAAATATTGAGTCCCACCGACAGTAGTAACACTTGTCATACTTACCGACTCCAACAAAACCAGGCGCGTCTTTGACACCCGCCTCCTGTGGCTGGGTGTTCCGTCTGGAACCTGCACGTCACCCGGCTATCAGATAGAACTATGTTAGATAGATATGGTATTGTTAGAATTATAGTTATGGTACTATATTATAGAGGTATGATAGCTAATAATGGCATATCATGGTTCTAATAATAATAGTTGTCAGATATGCCAAAACTATGCCATATGATAGTCATCTCTCTTTATAATATATATATATATATACTATCTGACATCTGTAGTGTTCAGGTCCGGGGCGCAGAGGGCCTGTGTAGCATGTATAATGGTCACCCCTCAGGGCCTACCTTGAGAATTGTTTGGTGGTATTTACAGATATACATAAGTTATATTTAAAATGAATACAACGTTCAACACATTTCAAAACCATCAATTACTATGTTTTCGAGTTTTACCCTCAGCTACTCCCAGCTACTATGACAACGGTATTTTACCTAGACAATTTGACAAAGACTTGAATCCTTTAAAGTACCACTACCGTACTACATGTTTGCCCTCGCAGAAAAAGGGAAGACAAAACAAGGGTACACGCGCAGGTAGTTGCTGAGTCGGCCCAAGTCCATAATACAACAAGAAGGATTAACATGGATTAACATATATCATATCATATAGCATTCTCTGGAAATAGGGTATCCATGTTTTGATTGTTCGTCACCGTTCTCCCTGTAGTAAAGGCCTCCCCAGGCCCAAGTTCCTTTACAACTCCCCATTTAACTAGTTAACAGTTAACTACTTCGATTTCGCCGCCATAAACCGAAGAAATTGAGAGAATGTGCCTAGTTTTCGGGCACAGCAATTTTATGTCGTCCTTTTTATTCATTCCTTGCCTTGCTGCGCGGAAAAACCCAGAGCCAACCGACGCAACTTCACAGGCCTATTGGAGTGATGGATCGAGAACGGGCCTGGACGTGGCGGGGCTGATGTGACATGGTTGCAACAAGGTACAATGTGAGGCCCCCAAGATAGCTAAGTGGGCGAACATAACTCCAATAACTATGGTTTATGGTACTTATAACTATAGTTACTGGGGCTTATAAACCAACTTATAACTAGGGGGGCACATTGTAGTGCCCAATCTTTGGCTAGTTTGATTTATAATATAGCTGTGACATCATGGTGATGATGACAAAAAGTATCTACAAATATAGTAGTCCTTGAAGGTGTTGATTCGTGGACTTTCTACTTAGCTAAGATGGTTTGTAACTATGCTACCTAGTATATCCATAGTTTCATGGGTTCATATACCAACTTATAACTAGGGGGCAACACCTTGCATGAGTGCCCCATTGCACATGTTTTGCCCCGGTGGTCTATTTTTCTACGGCATTTTGAAGCAAAAAATGCATGGTTCAAAACTCAAAAACTGGTGGGCCGGCACTGCATTCATGTAACTATCATGAAGCACCCTTCCTGAATTGATTTTGCCATTTGGTGGGAAACATCTACTTGGATAATCTCGGCTTCTCACCTGGATAGTAGGATAGTACATGTATTCCTTCAAACCATCAACCAATGATTATCTGGTGATTTGGAATCTGAAGATTCCCCTATGAAGGGGATCGTCACTATGGACTACCCCCACAATTCCAAACCACCGGGCACCAAACCACCACCCAGTGTAGACTGCCCCTTTTGCCCGGAATGTGCCCTACCAGTGGATCCTCATTTGGAAGTTATTTTCTTTTGAACTGGCCATTGGTTGGATTAAGATGGCCTTTGGTGTTAGTAAAGCAATGTCATAAACCATCCTAATATGTTGATGGTTTATAGCATCCATCAAAATGGTAAGTCCTCAAAATGGTGGAGTCTATTGTTTTACCAACATAAACCATGTTCACTTATCACTGTTGTTAATCATGATTAATCTTCACCATTATTATAACTATACATATGACTACCCTTTGATAATCATTAGCTATTAATATTCATCATTTACCATTGGGGGAACCATTTTCATCCTCTTTCACCGTGTAAAAAAAAATGGCACCTCGATGGCTTCCTGTAGTTGTCGATACCGCTCAGGCACGACGACCGCGACGTCTTGTCTGCCTTGGGACGACTGGAGGAGTTGGGCGAAAACTCGGGCCGTGGACCCCAAACGGGATGTTTGTTGTTTTTTTTTGAACTCCATTAGGATATAGTTATATCATGTTATATCATGTTATATCATGTTATATCATGTTATATCATGTTATATCATGTTATATCATGTTATATCATGTTATATCTACCATAAACGTCCATAAACCATAGTTCTCCAAGTTAGCTAAGCGTGAAGTTAGCTATCTTGCGGGCCCCACCTGGTAGGCTTTACATGGTTTACCGGGTACCGTTTAAAACACATGGAATTTGGGTATCGCTGTAAGTTAGCTTCCTCTAAAATTGGATGAGACTCAAAGTGACCAACATCTGGTTTGTTTCTGGGCGACTTGCACCGCTTGCAGTTGTACCAGGGCCACTCTTAGTAAAAAAAAAACCTTGCAAAAACTCGATTTTTCAATGCTCAGTCTGCTCCATTCCGTTTCAAAACCATGTAATCTACGGCCTAGGCCTACTCAACCAACAGCCCAGTTACCATTAGTCTTCCATTTTCACCCACAGCCGGGAACAAAATCGTTATACCCTGCCACTGCGTGCAAGTTGCCATTTCTGGCCTGGTGCTGAACAGGATGCAGGGAGATGTAGGGAGGAGGGGTCCTGAATTGGAAATCAAGTCATGGTACTTAGATGGGCCATAGAATTAGCGATTCCTGGTTAGTAACTGGGGATTTGTTACCCCTTTTTTTCCCAATTATAACTCATTTGCTAACTAGTTAACTAACTCCATGGCCCATCTAAGTACTCTTCAAGCAGTTTTACGCAGTGTCCTTTTGAAAAGAATAGAGGGACCGGCGTGGATACCATCTATCAGAATCTATCATCATTTGGGGGGGTCCTACAATGAGGGTACTCCCAAATCATCCAAAATGATATTATTTTAGTATTGAAACCAATGGTTTTGGGGATCCCCCATTTGAAGAAACCAAGGAAAAAGGGCATCTGCCGTGGACTTTCTACGTGTTTTTGGGCCCTTACGATAAGTCATGAAGTCAGCTAAAGGGTTAGACACACTTTAAAAAAACACAAAACTGTCTCCCATACATGTTATTTAAAAAAAATACATAATACATATATATATATGATATATATATGTATATATGATATATATATAGATATATATATATATATATATATATATATATGGATATGTGTAATATTTATATATTATATATACATATATTGTTATGTTAATATATGATTACAGATGATTATAGTATGATCTCTAGTGCGCACTTCATCAGTATGTAATTCAGTCGTGGGGCAACATCTCCTTCTGAAGCCAGTCATTCCGTGGACAGTGCAATATGAAGTCCCCAAATAGATCAGTGGTTGGGATGGATGGTTCGTAAATTTTGTCACAACCAGAGGTAGTATAGTTAGATCAGTTAGAAAAAATGGCAAGTTAGATTGACAAAAACCAGAGTAATCAGTTGGTTGCTGAGCAGACAAACAATTCCAATAACAAACGTAGTTCGGACTTGAGTTGTAACCCAAAAGACCTTCGGGGTGAAGCGTTCCAGCTAGGAAGCATCAATCCTAACTTCAGTTGCATCATCACAAAAGAAAAGCAGATTCAACTGCTCAAATGAGCTGGTCGACCATATTTATCCGTAAAAGCAATTTTCTTACTTGTTTTTTAACAAAACACTGTAGCCAAATTCTTGAGTTCAACCCCATCAACCATCAATTTGAAGCGGCGCTGCCGTTTTGTCTCCTCAACATCTGATGTTCGCAGCGAAGGTGGATTTGCTTACAGAATCCTCGAAACACAGTGGTTTCAACCCCTCTAAAAAATATGAGTTCGTCAGTTGGGATGATCATTCCCAATATATGGAAAGTCATTATAAATTCCATGGTTCCAGTCACCACCAAGCAGGTTACTGTTTTTTTCCCACAAAACACAGAAACGCGAGTTGGTGGATTTGCTTATTGCGAAGCCTCCATAGAAGGTCCATTTGTCCCCAATGGATTCCCCAAGATTCGGGGATTTAACCGTGGATTTCCCAGAAAACCGCCCTCCCATCACCCTCCCATACGGCTTGCTTGCGCGCACCTTCATCGAGCATCTGTGAAGAAGCGAAATCGGATTGATATGAATGGCAACTGCGCGATTTGGTGCCCTCAACAGTTATGACTGGCTTATAAACCCAATAAAGAATCAATAAAGTATATATCTATATATGTGTATGACCTCAGGTGCGGCAGTACTGTACCATTCAATTTAGAAGTGCATTCAGCAATCACTGCATGGATGGCCGGGCAAGCTCGAAGGATCATCCCAGCTGCATTGAGGCAATGATCCGGGGCTTGCCCGCTTCAGTGCCGTTGGTCATTGTCATTTGCCCCTTGAGCCGCCGGCATACATTCATATACATTCTGGACCGCTGGTAATCAAAGGTGGCAATGGAGAACCTCCTATAAATGGAGGCTTTAATGGTATACATAATCTATCAATGGGAATTCCAGGATCCTAAAATGGAGGTACTGTACCATATGTTAGGCCATATTCTGTGGGGATATTCCCTTACATAGGCCTAAAAAATAGGCCTTATATATGGAATCGGTACCTCCAATCTAGGATCCTGAAATGGCCATTGAATCTATACATGGTGGACTTTCCATGACCATGTTTGACTGCGGGTAAATGACTTTTTGAATCGATTTGGTGAATTTGGTGAAGTATGGGTTCTTGAAGGGATCTGAGACCGCAAATTCCAACCGTTTCAGAACAGGGACAACAAAAGTAGTATCAATGGACCAACAGACCAACAAATGTTGTCATTCCTGATTTGGATGGCGATTACTACTACAAATCACATATCAACATATATCAACTAAGTCCCTCAAACAAAACCGATCACTAATCGCGGAGATTGGGAACTCAAGCTTTGTTTGGTACACATTACTGGTTGGTGGTTTTAACAATCTTGAAAAGTATTAGTCGATGGGAAGGATTATCCCATATATTATGGAAAATAAAACATGTTTGAAACCACCAACCAGATTATGACATGACATTGCCGTATTGAGAAGAGGTTCCAGGGTCCGTTTACGATACATGTGCAAACATTTAAAAAGTATGCATGCTGAACGACTGTGTCGGTAGACATTTTGACCAACTCTGTAGACCGACGGCCATCGGATGGGAGGTGTCTATACCAATGATACCAGATTTATGGCCGTTAAGATTCGTACTCCTGCAAGCAAGTCGATAAATATCACTCAAATGAGGTCATAAATCATAAACAAATTATAACGGTTAAGGGCCATAACTGTGATTGCACATGCCAGCGTGCCAGCATTCTAGTGACCTTCCCCAGGGTTTCATTGTTTTGACCGCCATTTTGATTCCCATTGTATGGGATGGGTATATGATGACGTTCCATTTTCATTGCCAATCTTAGATACCCTGCAAAACATGACAGATTCTTTGCTGGTTAGTAGATATTCCCATTAATATCAAAAGACTAAAGGATTAAAGTATCCATGTAAGATTGACCTAGTTTTGTTTCAGCCATAGTTTATGGTGCTCCCACGATCAACTGGGGCTACCCCCAAATTTGGACCAAATTGCATCGCTTGGTTTAAAATATGTTGAGATTTTCCAAATATGTCACTGGTTGGTGGTATACCCCCCTCTGAAAAAGATGAAAGTCAGTTTGGATGATGACATTCCCAATATATGCAAAGTCATAAAATTCATGCTCCAAACCACCAACCAGGTCATGTTTCCCGTTATTTGGAGGCAATCGGAGGCCCACTTTGCCACTTTGAGACAAGCTCGCTTGTGCCATCGCTGTGCATTCCCCGTGAAGTTTGAACCCGGGGATGTCTCGACATTCGACACATCAACAAATGTTGTGTTTTAATATGTCGAGAGGGTACGATATATCTAAATACCATTTACATATACACCTCTCGGTGCTTAAAGCGGAGTAAACATGTGTATACCGTCATCGACCACCCTTTGGGAAGAACGTCATTGGACCTCTTACATTATATAATCCCCCATCAATACAGTGATAAATCTCCCACAAAATATCTTGGAAGGCTGCTGTACCAAGAACTGTTCAAGTTTTAAGGCATGGATGCAATAGAAAATACAGGAAACCAAGGTTTTTATACCCAAATACAATGCCTCCCCTGTACATAGTGTTTGTCGGTCTTATAAAAAATGTGTTCTGAAAATTGACCATTGTACTGTATCCACTATATTCCACGATCCTATTGCAGCGTCTGTGGCGACATCTCCTGAATTCCTGCTCTGCCACACAGGCAGCAAATAGGCTTGATGTGAAACAAAGCTCCTTACATCTCCTTACTCTGATTCCGAGAGGTTTCGAGATGCCACTCTTCTGGCTGAGTTCAATCATGGAAATGTTGGGCCATTTTAGAGAGTTGCAAGCCTTCGAATCCTATCCCCCTAATATTAAACACCCGTATTCTATGGTCCTAGTCATATGTGGTTTCATCCACTACTTTTTACATCTGTTTATCATGGTTTCGATGGGGTGTATTTAATATTGTTTAATATGAACGGGGACCCCATTTTAATCAATTTTCACATCAGTTCAAATAAACCATAGTAACTATATATAGTGCCCAATTATATAAATAGTTTCTAAAGATACATAATCATCATAGATATCTACCATATAAACCCGAGTGATCTTGCTTTACCCACAGTGCTTTCACAACAAGCCACACTCTTCCTTAGAGAGGTCAACTATACCAATGGGACTGCCAGAGATTTCATCAAGCTTTAGTCCAAAATATTTTGCTGGCCGGTTATTCTTCAGCAAAAATACTGCTAAAGGATTACCCAAATCATGGGAATGAATATGGATGGATATATTGGATAGTGCATTTTTAAGTGAAAAATCCATAAAAATCCCACAGCAACTAAGCCAACTGTAATATTGTAATGTCAACCCAGAAGTTAATCCTTGGACGCTTGGGGATGGTTTTGAAGTCTCATCTTAGGTTTTCATTTCAGCCTCAGTCGGAATCCGAGTCGTCCGCTGACGCCGTCGCGCGCGGCCGGGGCGCTGGCCGCGCCGGCGCGGGCCGGGAGGGTGCTGAGACCTGTGGAAATGGCAGCTGCCCAGGGGGTTTCTGAAGTCATGATCCCCAGTCGCCACCATGGGTTTCAACATTTTTGTTCCAAGTATTTGGATGATTTGGGGATATACCCATGGATTGGAAACCTCCATATGGTCTTATCTGGTCAAATGAGGATGGTATTGGGAATCGGGAGAATAATTGGATGATCATAGGATATGAAAAAACTATATATAGATGTGGAAAACCTACACTTATGGCCCTGGCTGCAGTTAGAACTAGCGAACCTGCCCCATTTTGTGGATATACAACGAACATCAACCAACAATGCAGTTGCAGGAGTAAAAAAAATCCGCTTATAACTGTTGAGGGCTAGTTATATGTATGAAAACAGAGGGGGGGCGGTTTGGCAAATTATTCTTACAACCTATACCTATTGGATGCTGTTGGTTGTTGGATGGAGGGAACCTTCTATTATTAAACCAGTGGAAATTTGGGACATCGGACCTCCAGCCCAGGTGTTTTTTGCAATAATGTGACTGAGTTTAAGAATAGGGTGAAATTTCACCAACAACAACCAGCTATCTAGTTGAATCCTGAAATTGTGTTGGTTGATTGATCATGTTTTGGGTTTTTGAACTGCGGTTATGTTAGATTACTGGAGGGGTAGTATGCAGAATAAGCCAACAAATGACTACCACATTCCATTAGCATTTAAAGTACTTTAAAATCTAATTGATCCCAATACAGCGTTTGATTACCAGATATGTTTGTTTTTTGAAAAAAGGTACCCTCAAAATTGGTTTATCATAACTTTCCATATTCAAATGGCCAAAAATGCATACTTTGAAAGTAAATTACCCCAGTTTTGAACACATCAAAAAAAACGGGAATTCACCGTGGCAATTGAAACTCATCCATTTAGATGATTTTGGCTAGAAACTTCCATGAACAGGGCGGGGATACACCGGATGGTATCTTCCTTCCTCCCGCCCTTGAGGGCCCCCCTTGCCACCTGCAGCGTTGCCGGTCCCCCGCTGGGTGCCATGGGTGCCATCTTGGGCGGAGCACTCTTGGGTGCACTGATGCGCGCAGGAGGAGCAGGCCGAGCAGGCTGGGCCTGGAACGAGACCAAGGCCGAAACGAAACGAGGTGGGGCAAGGTGAAACACGTGAACTTCACCATAGGGGATAAAAATATCATGGGAAGGGATGTCATATGGGATTTATGGCTTATTTATGATCGCTAAGTTGACAAACCAATTAACTTATGGTTAACTGTTGGGTTGGTTAGGGGGATATAACAACCTAGTTGATGGGTTTGTAAAGCACCAATATAACTGGGGGTCTCATCTTGTATGGTAGTCAGACCAAAGATAGTAAATCAGTACAGTAAATATGATGACACATATAAAAAAATACATGTGTTATTTTCCAATCTAAACCTACCAAAGCAATCAAACCTATAGTGGATCAAACATGGCAAACAGTAAAGCAAGTGTGGTTGGTTGTAATCTGCCCCCCCTTGATCAGTTTCTGGATTGATCATCAATATATCGATTTATATTAACACAAGAAAAACCACTAATTCAGCAGGCATGTCAATGTCCGTATGTATACACAATATAGATACACGTGCTTTTTAGATATCTGTTGGCACAAACATGCTCAAACTATATCATTCTCTGCTGTCTTTCCAACATGGCTTTTTCATGGTCTCACGCTGGGCCCTTAATGTAGTTGATTTAGTTCCACACATTGAACTGATGATGACATTACCAATATATGGGAAGTCATAAAGTTCCATGGATTCCAGTCACCACCAACCAAATTATAGTTATACATTATAATAAATATCATAAAGCATAGTTATTGTAGTTAAACATCAATAAATATCAATAATTAAACCTCTCCTTTAGCTTCAACCTACCTGGCTTACCTTCTACTAAGCTATTCAAGGGGCGTCCTCTGGGATGAACAACCAGATGGGCATTTTTCAATGCAAAGGCTTTGTGGCCCGAGTTATACCAGTTATAAGTACGAACAAAACCCCATTTATGAAATGTATAATCCAATTTATGAATATGTATAACAAGTTTTAACTAATAAATGGCCATAACTGTAGACTATTTCAGTATTGAAAACAACAGCTTTAAGGAATACACACACACAGTATGAACCATCACGGATAAACATGGGTAAACTGAGAAATTCTGACTAGAATCGTGGCCATGCCAATGCATCCAAGTAGCGACAGGGCTTGACTCATCCGAATCGGAATCTGTCTCCTCATGCTGCCATCAAATCTGCTGCCTTATAACTTAAATCTGCTGGACATGGACTTGTTCGATTGTGGGAATATTGTCACAGATTGTCGTTGGAAAACTCACAATATAAAGTGTGTATGTGATGAAAAATCTTGGTATCTGCCGACGAACTGGATAATGACACCAGTTTTCCACCATCCATGATCTACTTACGAATTCCATCCTAGAAACCATCATACAGTTTTCCAGCCCAACTAACAGTTATAAATGGAATGAACTAACTCCTATAATTACGGCATTATTGAGGTTATATATCATGAAATCAACCCATAAACATAGTTAAGGGCCATAACTGCAGGAAACCCATCTGTGCATGTTGCCACTTTCTGCGGATCATCTCCTCCACCGGCTTTGGTGCCGCCTTGGTCGTTGGCTTTGATGCCGGCTGGGCGGTGCCACCCGGAGTGGCGCTGCTCGTTCCAGGGCGTGCCTGCGTGGAGATAGAGTGGTCGGCTGAACCGAAACCGGGAATTTACAGCACCCAAAAAAAACATAATGTCAAAGGACTTAAATGAACTTAGATATCTTAGATGGGTGATATAATGAATATAATCAAATCATCCGGACATCTTAGATGGTGGATCATATTTGATCTAATGATATATAATATATCATGATCCGTTCAAATGTCACGCACATGTTGGTTGAAATCAGAAATTCCCTTTGGTTTTCAGATTTTTTTCGATTCCAAATGAATTGGGACGATGTTTTGGAGGCAAACACAACCAACGCACAACCCAATCGTTAACCAACGCCGGAACAACAAACACAGACCAATGAATGCATCCAAGTAGCAACAGGACTTGCTTCATCCGAATCGGAGGAATCTGTCTCCTCATGCTTTTGGCGCCCAATCTGTTGGAATTCATGATAAAAACAATGCTAAGAAATATAATAGGAACCTGAATATACTCCAAGCAACTCCAGGACATGTGCGTTTATTGTGAAAATATCAGGCTGTCTTTGGCAAACTGACTAATCTGACTATGTTATACTGCACAGTGTTTGTGCATTCTATTCAACCTTGATATCTGGCGGCAAAACGGACAAATTGGATAATAACATAATTTCAGTTATGAACCACTGACAGTATGATTCAATGTTCCATGTGAGTTTGCCTGCAAAACAGGCAACCCCTAAATCTATTGGAACATAATTTTACCAATGAACATGGCCAGAACATGGGAGAAGGGGCTCCATTTTCAGACACATGTCATATCAAATTGATGATTCAAGTCACATTACATCCCATTGCATTACATCCCATTAACATCCCATTACATCCCATTAACATCCCATTAACATCCCATTACATCCCATTAACATCCCATTAACATCCCATTAACATCCCATTACATCCCATTAACATCCCATTACATCCCATTACACCCCCTTACATCCCATTACATCCCTATCAAATAGCCAGTACACCGAACCCAATTATATCCCACATCCCATGTGGCACAAATAGCCGGATAGCCGCTTCATCTCCTCCACCGGCTTTGGTGCCGCCTTGGTCGTTGGCTTTGGTGCCGGCTGGGCGGTGCCACCCGGAGTGGTGCTGCTCGTTCCAGGGCGTGCCTGCGTGGAGATAGAGTGGTCGGCTGAACCGAAACCGGGAATTTACAGCACCCAAAAAAAACATAATGTCAAAGGACTTAAATGAACTTAGATATCTTAAGTGGGTGATATA
>Ga0126342_10004524_pt1:0-12500 | contig 23811 bp, 23 predicted proteins | sample Cyp1metagenome_FD_92528 | JGI IMG/M metagenome (GOLD analysis project Ga0126342, IMG submission 92528) | Coral microbial communities from Lord Howe Island, Old Settlement Bay, Australia - Cyphastrea 1 metagenome | ecosystem: Host-associated > Invertebrates > Cnidaria > Coral ...
ATATACATAATATATATATATATATAATATAAAGTATATAATATACAATATAAAGTATATAATATACAATATATGATATATATATAATATATATGAACTATGATATATAATACATGATATATGATATATGATATATGATATAAAAACATATAATATATAATATAAAGTCTATAATATATGATATATAATATGTTATATACAATATATAGTATATATACATATCATATATATATATATATACACTCCACTACACTACAACTACAACTACACTCCACTACACTCCACTACACTAAATTACACTACACTACACTACATTACACTACACTACATTCCACTACACTCCACTACGCTACACTACATTACACTACACTACATTACACTACACTACATTACACTACACTACACTACATTCCACTGCACTACGCTACACCACACTACATTCCACTACACCACACTACATTCCACTACACTACACTACACTGCACTGCATTACACTACGCTACACTACACTACACTACACTACACTACGCTAACTACAGTACAACTACAACTACAACTACAAGTACAACTACAACTACAACTACAACTACAATACTACTTTCACAGTACGCTACACTACACTACACTAATTACACTACACTACACTACACTAGACTCCACTACACTACACTACACTACACCACACTACACTACACTACACTACACTACACTACACTACACTACACTACACTACGCTGAATGACGCTGACAGAAAGACAGATAGAGAGATAGAGAGATAGAGAGATAGATAGATAGATAGATAGAGAGATAGATAAATAGATAGATAGATAGATAGACAGATAGACAGATGAAAGAGAGAGAGAGAGATAGATAGATAGATAGATCGATAGATAGATAGATAGATAGATAGATAGAGAGAGAGATAGATAGATAGATAGATAGATAGATAGGTAATTAGATGAAAGAGAGAGAGATAGATAGATAGATCGATAGATAGATAGATACATAGATAGATAGATAGGTAGGTAGGTAGGTAGGTAGGTAGATAGTCAGAGAAAGAGAGAGAAAGAGTGCTTTCGATCCATCAGTGGCTTCGCTCTGCCATCCCTGATTCACAACAACCAACCTTTCCTATAGGTTTCCTATTTTTGAAACTTCCTCCACCGCCTTGTGCGGTACTACTGGCATATAAAATATAAAGTATATAATATGTAATATAATATATATATATATATATATATAGACATATATATATATATGTGTATGTATATGTATAGATTGGTTTTCTGTTTCCATGATTTCAATCTTGGCCTTTGGTGAGCCCATATTGAAACTCCAAAATCTTTGATCATCTTCTCGGTTGCAACATCTCAGGCTCCGAAGGACAAACTACGATTTATCTTTGGCCTGGCGGATCAAGACGATAGCCACTTAGCTGGATGGATATGGATGGCCTTCAGCAACACTTGCCGTTTCTGGACGGGCAAGTGTTGTGATCTGGAGAACCTACATGCCCGATTTGATCTGGAGAGAACACGGAGCCTCTTTACCCAGGTGACACATGGGTCCAGTCACTGCCATCCGCTGAGGCCACACTTTGGATGAATTTCAATTCGTGAATTTCATCACCGCCTTCGTGCGGGGCCTTGGGTCAGCCTTTGGCATCGTCAACAAGGCGGCCGGGGTGGGGGCTGAGGGCAGCCCTTGGTTTGAAATGGAGTGGATTACGTGGGGGTGAGCCACTTTTACTGAAAGGTTTGAGGCGTAGAAGTGGAAACACCAGTCTTTTCCACACAGCTGAATCCTTGTTGAAACCTGCCGGTATGGCCGGTGGAAATGGGTTTGTCCCACATTGTGAGACAAATCCAAATCGTTGTTGGTTTATATCCCCAGTTGAAGGTTTCCTCGCCTCAGAAATGGCCATCCCTGATGGTATATATATATATATAATATACATATACATGTGCATGCAAATATATCATATTAAATATATTGGTCGACTCTCTATTTTGGATGGCCAAATCCCTATTATATCCCCATTTTTTTTTTAAAATACCCCATTTGCCGATATCACATCCGATCCACAGTATACTTCCATGTTTGGATATAATAATCTTCCTATTACCCTCCTGTAGAGCGACATGGATGGCCTATTTAGATGATAGATATGATCGATGATTCACCGTTTTCGAACATGGTGATTTTCCATAGCAAACTCGGGTAAGTCCCATGATAGATATGGAGATCCTTTTCCCCCTGGCTGGTCGATTAATAATTTAATAGAGGGCTCCAGCCATTTTCACAATCAGCAATACATAAAAAATGAAATACCAAACCGACCTCTTTAATTTTTTCCAAAAGGACAATTTTTTGGTGTGTCTGATTTTTTTTTAATACCCCCAAATCCAATGCAATGCTTCAGTCAGTTCCACCAATTCAATGGCTGACTGGGGGCTGGGGGTATCCACCATTTTCGGACAAAGCCATATTGATATCCACCATGATCCCCATGATATCCGCATTCGAAATGCTGCCGCAAAAAACTGCAGAGCCTCAGGACTCCATGCCATCATTAGAAGTCATCCGCACCTTGCCACAGTCATCATTAGCTGGGAAAGCATGTATATATATATATATGACGGACATGAGTATACTGTATTATATATATATATTTGTCTGAATACAAACACACTAAATCTTTATATCTTTATATCTTTATATCTTGAAATCTTTATATCTTTATATCATATCTTTATATCCATGTCCATGCCATATCCATATCCATATCCATATCTATCTCTCTCTCTATACATATATATATACATATATATATATATATATGCAGTTTGGATCCGTTTTGCTCAGGCTTTCAAAGTGAAGAACGGGCTCATTTTAAGGCAGCAGGATGCAGGTCCATGAGGTCTGGTCTACATGAAGTTGTGTGCGCCATCATATTTCTTTGGGCTTGTTTGTCTGACGGTTTGTTGCCAAAGTTAATAGAAATTGATGAGCTTTGTGCCCAGATTTCTTGGCGCTCTGGCCAAAGTTTGGAAGTTTCCAGACTAGTCTATCTAGTCTACTATCATCTACTATGAATCACAAGTGTCCAACTTACTATCACAACTATTGCCAGTGGGCACTTTTTTTGGGCGAGCCACGCCGTCACGCTGTCCCTAGGTGAGCTGGGCCGAAGGCTCTACGATCGCATCTCTGTCGGGAGTCCCTGGTCATCCCCTAAAATCTGGTGGCATGTGGCATATTGCCGCAAATGTTGGCTACGAACCTGTGAATCATCTATATATATATATATAACATATTACAATGTATATAATCATATATGATATAGTATATAATTATAATATATATATATATATAGTATATATATATAGATCTCAAGCTCACAACAACCTCACTATAAATCCGATGTATCAGAGATAATTTGCAGGTCGAGTCACTAGAGCTGATGGCAAAGGAGGGACTTCAAGAGGGGTTGTACATGTTCCATTTTTTTCACATCACTCAACAAAAAGGGGATATCATATGTATGTATGATATATATTCTCCAAGTCTTGGGGACATTTCATCTCCAGATCCATGTTTCTTTATGCAGGTGATCGCTGCAGAGCGTCTGAAGTCCATGTCGCAACACGATGACAAGACCCGGGCCATGCTGATCCAGGCGCCCAGCAACGACCTGGGATGGCGACAAAAATGGGGTATACCCGACCTGGGATTTTCCTGGTGACTTAATGGTGACTTACCCTCTGGTAAACTAACATAGCCATGGAAAATCACCATTTTCAATGGGTAAACTCACTATAAATGGCCATTTTCAATAGCTATGTTAAATTACCAGAGGGTAATGGGGATTGAACCAACAAAAATGGGGATGTTCATGGGATGATCTGTTTTGGAAGAGTTTGCGAACGGGAAAATGGCCATAGAAATAGTTGCAAAATAGCCATTCAAAAATGGCGATTCTCCATAGTTTTTGTATGTTTACCAGAGGGTAGATGAAAAAAACACCAATATGGTTATGGTTATTAGTAGGTACCCTAAAATAGCTGTTAATGGATGCGTATCCCCCCATGATGATAGGTTTCCAAGATGGGATAAGATAATGCAATCACGTCAAAATCATAGCAACTGGTAAAATCAGAGACCACGCTCTGTCAAGTTATGCAATCATAGGAGTTATGATTCCACCATTTTTGGAGCGTCTTCGGCATGATCCTGGAAGAGGCTTGGTAAGGGAAGATCTGCACGACAACCAAACCGCTTTGGCAATGAATAAAGCCATGGTTTCCTGCGGATGTTCCATGGTTTCCCAATCCGCAGAGTCGGATTTGCCAAGAAAATGATTTCATCAGGATTGGATGGATTTTTCATTCACAATATATTTTTCCATTGCTAATCAGTTTTTCCATATATATATATTTTTCCATGGAAAAACAACAATATATATTAGCAATTGGATGACCAAAAATCAATCAGCATTGCTAATCTATCTTATTTCCCTGTACCTCGCTGAGTTCTATTGGTTGAAGCCAGGCCATCAAAGACCGGCAGAAGAAGTTGGAGAGGGTCACCAGCCTGGATCTTGATGAGGCGTTTCCTGAAGCTGTGAATCCGGCAAGGCTGAGGTCAGCTTACCTCAAGGGATGGATGATAGATCCGGAAAAATGGGAACTAGAAGGGAGAATCCTCCCTTGGTGTAGACTATCTTTGGGATAAGCTCTCATGGGAATCAACCATGATTTCAAACATAGGGAATTTGGTGTTGACAGCAACACACCTGGTGTGTCATGAAAGATGCCACAGTGATGGGATCGTCCCTGCAGGTGGAGGGGGGCATGCCCAAATATGTCCGGGATGCCCGGTGTGACATTGGGAACTCCCTGGTGACCTGGTGATTTTTGAATTTTCCTCACCTGCAACGAATCAGCACAGCTGGACGGAAACCACCATGGGTGAACACACATCTTTCGCTGCGTGAAAAAAAGCCCTGACGAAAAAGGGGGGAGTTGTACAGTTACCCTCTGGTAAACTAACATAACTATGGAAAATCACCCTTTTCAATGGGTAAATCCACTATAAATGGCAATGTTCTATAGCTATGTTAGAAAACCAGAGGGTAAGTTACTAGCCAATATAGTAGGGATCAACATGAAAATCCACTGGGAATCTGTTGAATCACTGTAACCAATCATTGTGCCACACGTTTGGGACGATGCTGACGCCAGGGGGACAATGTGCCACTGCGACAAGTCCTGAACTACAAGACGGTGGAGGCCCAACTACCGTGGACAGTCCACGGGCTCAACAAAACTCCCTGGGTTTCAGGGCTTTCCAGCTCCAGGATTCTACCAGAAGTTCGATTTTTTTTTTTAGATTTTCTAAAGCAGATCCACCTGGTTCCAGGCCTGGTGTTTCCGCGAGTTCAAGGCGAGCGAACAATGATGGGTTGGGTCTACAGTTGGGTCGACAAAAAGAGGGAACAGCCAACCGACTGGACAGTCATCGAGAACTTGCGAGAGTTGATTTAAGTGTTTTTTTTTGGAATCCAAATGTGGCATGACGGGTGTGTTCTAAGAGTCTTGTGACTCATCAAGTTGAATCCCGGAAACAAAGGGGGATCCACACAAATCATCAGATTTTTCTGGCTTACATGGGTATGGATCAATACCTATTAATACCATTTTTAGGGGGATGAACATCCATTTACCAGCTATTTTGATGTTCACCAGGGGTACAAGGTTTTGACACACTGCCACATCATCTTCCATCCACATTTTGGAAAGGCCAGATGGCCAGACCTGCTTCCCCCCGTAGCATCACCACGTGGTTCGCTTGGGCGCCTCGTTCAGGATCCCCTGGCCTTGCCATATGCCTTGGCCATCGAACGCTTCTGTTCTCGTGGTTCCGGGGCGGATCTGTACCACCTGAAATCGGAGGAGTCGCGGCCTCGCGGCCCGGTTGAAAACGCTTTCTGATTCATATGGGTTATTGGTTATTGATGGTTATTGATGGTTATTGATGGTTATTGATGGTTATTGATGGTTATTGGGTATTATGAAGCCATATGAATCAGAAACCTAAGTATAGATAATACATAATAATACCCAATAACCCACATTATATGGGTTCATTAATACCCAATAACCTAAGTATAGATCCCGTTTAGCAATGAACAGTTGGGTATTTTAAATGCAAAAAAACAGTTGAATCATTGGCTTTTTTTTGGGTTATCATATACAATTAATGGGTCATAAATATGGGTATCCAATAACTATCATTTCGTATCACCAATAACAACCAATCGTGATAGCCATATTAATCACTTCTTTGGTTATAATTTTGTAATCCACCAATAACTATATCATTTCGTAACCAGCTGGGTTGGATCCATGAAACCAGCCATGGCTGGGTCGCTGGGAGGAGTGGTTCTTGTCGCACACCCGTCCTGTGGAGATCCCGCAAGAGGAGCGCGACTCGGTTGACCACCATGGTTGGTCCAAATCCTTGACGCGGTAGATCCATTTTCTTATAGTTACCACATACTCTGTATATATATATATGCGTATGGATCAATACCTATTAATACCATTTTTATGGGAATGAACATCCATTTACCAGCTATTTTGATGTTCACCAGGGGTACAAGGTTTTGACACACTGCCATATATATACAGTATGTAAATCTAAGATGTCATATGAAGATAACGATAAATGTAAGTATAAGTATGAATATGATATATATGTAATATATATATATTATTAGTATACACATACATATATAGATATGATTGTGAATGAACATAAACATAAAAATATGAGAATACATAGCGGTATAATTATAGATGCACAGATCAATATTCTGCAATAGAAGAGGATGATGATTCCAATTTACTGCCGCATTATTGCAAGGAGCTTCACAACCACACCCAACATTTTCTTTGTTGATTTCATCTCTTTCCATTGAACTTCTGGGCATCGTGCAGCCATTGAACCATTGAGCCACCACCTTGGCATGTAGTTTCAAAGCTTCCAACTCCGGCTGACTCCAAACCGCCCCAATGCCGGATGTGGTGCTTCCCCTGGCCTTAGCAAAGCTCTCGGGTCCAGCCGTGGCCACGGCCTTCGCGGGGCCGCAGAACGTGCTGGGCACAGCTCTGCAGCCCTGCGTCCACGAGGGCGGCACGGGATATTTCCGTGACAACCTGTGCCATGCACCGGGGGATCCCAATCATCATGAAGTCTGTGCCCAGATCACCCGGGCTTTTTGGCCGGAAAGTGGGCAGGGAGAGGTGGGGATCTTTGGGAAGTGGTGCATTTGCGTTCACAAGTTGGGTGAGTGGTTGAGAGGTGCCACCGCACACCATGGCATCTCGGGTATAGATTGCAGTGCCACCAGTATTGAAGCCTTGAGGGGGGACAAGGATGCAGCGCAGTATATTGCTCAGCACTGTCCTGGAGTGGCAGAAGCGAGTGCTGAGCCACTGATTATTCTGTCAACTTTCCAACTGACAACCTCTACTAGAATGGAGTCGGATGGCAAGATTCTGCCAAAAGGTGTGGATGACTTTCTGTGAGTTTTAGATGATGCCGAGCATTTCCAGTGACACTTTGTTTCTGACAAGTTGATTTAAGGCGACCAAAGGGTCTCCCTGGTGCGACGCTGCTTCAGACTGCGGTCGTTGGGTCTACAACTTGGGCAGCGAAAAAGTGGGAGCAGCCACCTCCATTGTCATGTTGAGTGACATTTTTGGTGCAGAATTTTGAAGGCAACTTTCCAGGCATCAGATGACCATTTGCATCCTACTCATGGATTTCTTGCCTCTTTCGCGCCACAGCTGGAGCAAACACTGGACTTGTTTTTTTGAGAAACAATGCAAAAAACCTCCTGTTTACTGAAACAAACAAAATCTTTATAACTTTTCATGTATGTGAATCCTATTTTTCCTATTTTTTATTATTATGTGACTGTTTTTTCCTATTTTTCCGGTCAGATTTCGATGCCTGGAGACTTCTGTTTTCCCCAAGTGTCGAGGTGGTGAATTATGTGATGACGCTAGTGACATGAATATGGGTGCCCCAAACACGAGCAGCTAGATATTGCATCAATTTAATCTACCCAAGCATAGTTTTGCAAATCTTCTCCTTGGAAACTCTGCTACTTTCTTAAACCACACAATTCGGTGGGTTTTCATGTGGTTTCATCCACCATATCATAAGACATCAGTGAATCAGTTCATCCAACAGTGAACCCATCAAAAATGCTGCTTCTATAGTAGCAATTCCCCCAAAAAAGGATGCCGAAAAGTCTAAATCACAAAAATCCAGTGGATAGTAATTCCCACAACAGTAATTCCCAATGTCATCACTACCCTCTGGTAAACATACAAGAAACTATGGAACATCACCATTTTGAATGGCTAAATCAACCATAAATTTGGGCCATTTTCAATAGCTATATAGCTATAGATGTTAAATTACCAGATGGTATTCTATGTTCAGAAATTTTCAGTTTCTGTTATGGTTAAATTGTGAAAATGGAAAATTTTATGCTTTTATTTATAGATGGTCCGAAATTTATAGGTTTTCACTTCATTTTTTTAGCTCCGCAGGAGCTGGATGCCTCTCGAGATGTGAAGCTGCCGGATCGATGGCAGGTCCTGGGATCCCACCCAATCCATTGGGGCTTGGATCGATGCTTTAACCATAACTGGGACTGGTGGTTTGGAACAATAATCCCAAATAATAGTGGTTTAATAGTGGGTTAATAATGGTTAATGAGATATAACTGCTTGGTGGTGACTGGAACCATGGAATTTTGAATGACTTTCCTGTTTATTCCATTCAGTTGGGAATAAACAGATCCCAACTGACGAACTCCATTTTTCAGAGGGGTAGGTATACCACCAGGCAGATAAGAAATGTGGATTTAGACAGCAACAAACTGTGGAATTCGCCAGCAAAACTGTGGATTTAGCCGAGGGTTTTGGTCAAGGCTTGTTTCTAATGCAGAACTAGCCAGTTCACGTTTTGGAAGAGCGCTTTTCCATCTGTGTGGATCGAAATAGGCTCCCCAAAATGGGTGGTTTGATAGCTCAAGAAAACGGCCAACTTTTTCTGGGTCAACAGTCTTAAATCTTGAGATATTTCTCTCCCACGGCAACTGTTGGGGACAGGTGCTATTTATCAGAGACATCTATGAGCTTTGCCACTTGCCATTGACGGTCTGAAGGCATGCAGTTGTCGAGCAGAAATGGGTACCGAAATCCGATCGGAGGGTTCAACACTGTTATGTTTGGTTGGGGAAACCCTGGTTTTTTGTTGGTGAACCTCTCATTTGGGGCATTATATAAAACCTGCATTTTTGCTGGTTCAGCATTTCCCACATCTGCAGGTACCTTAACTGGGTCACCCAGTGGGTATCCAGCTTCCCAAAAAAAAATGGGCGAATGGGGCAAGGAATTGAGTTTCCCAACCACATGAAAACGAACCTTAGATAGTGGATGATGCCAGTTGACCGTCATGTTTATGGGATGGGTGATTCAATCACCAGCCGGATCAACTTTCCAATTATAGGTGGTGCATATCGTCATTGCTTTTGATGAGTTAGAAGTTTTTTTTTTTTTTTTTTGTGGGGTGCCTCAATCACGACCAAGATCACATTATGGCTGAAATACCCATCGTTTGCACAAGTTGTAGATCTTATATATAGATTATAGATTCCTAGTTTTGTTTGGTTATGTAAGTTACACATATCATATCCTATCATTTGTATGCACATCATTTTTCGGTAAATCACGTCCTTTCTATTTTCCTTACGATGTTCCCCCAGTGGCACAATAGGTTTCGAGGTGGAAACCACCGACCCGGTACCAAGGTATTGAAGAAGGCTCCTTCCAACTCAGTTTTTCGGAGTGCGAGTGCGCTAGACGCCGAACAAAGCCGCGGCGCGTTTTGGGTTTTTTTTTGGGTCCCGAAGAAGATTTCCCCCTAAAAAATTGGGGATGGAGGAAGACTGGGGTTTTAATCAACATATTAATCAACATATTAATCAACATATTAATCAACATATTATCCAGATCCTCCAGCTTTGACACAAAATCCGCTGGGGAAACGGCCATTTTTGGTCCAGGTACGGCCTAAAGCGCAGCTTGACGTTGGATCTTTGGGAGTTGGTGGCAGATGCCATGCACAAAGTCGTGGATGACTTGGGAGGCGGGGTGAAGCCTTCTATTTAAGCAGGAAAATGATGACTACAATGATTGCTAAAACATGCTAAAACGACATAGCTACCATGATTATGATCATTTATGATCAGATATTATCAGTAATCATTGAATATCATGGCATTATTACCAATGGTACTCTGTATAATAATGTTTTGATGCTTTGTCATCCACCATTTGTACCATCATCCCAGGGTACCCGCTGGGTGCCAGGTACACCAACCTTCCTCCAGTTCTTGAAGAAGGTGCCATTTTAGATGATTCAAGGATGTCTTCAGAAAAAGACAGCAGATGTTTTTGACTGAGATTTTCTCGCGCCACATGCAGGTCTGTATAAAATGGTACATATATAGTGTAGAACCATGTAGGCACTGCATCTAGAGACAGCCATTGTTGTTGCTGGCACAGCCCCCATTGATCCACAAAACTCAGGCGTTTCCCGGTGCGCAGCCGAAGCATCTCTCAACCTTCGAAAATTGGTGACTGGGCGCACGGGACAAGCGTTAAATGGGGAAACAAGGAGGCCTTGACCTTGGGGCCTCAGATGTTTCTGAAAATCATTAAATAAAGTACCTGGATGTGTTGTGTGTGTTGATCAGACTTTGCTATCTTCTTTGTCTGCTTGTGGTCATATATTAATGTATGGAGTTTGTTGGGTTATTGTTATTCATGCGCTGCTGCATTGAACTTGAAAGACTCGACAATGATTTCACGATGAAAACTGGCTTTTCGATCAATGCCTTTTGGGTAATGCTTCACTTATATGTTTTGTTGAGCTTTGTTGAGTGTTTGTGTTCTGCAAGGATCGCAATCCAAGGCTCTATTGTATTTTTATCTTTAAAGCCTCTTCAGTGATGCCGTTTCTGGTCCTGCCGAAGTATGTGTGCCATTGGCTACAGCAGGCCTGTAGAACGCTGCCGAGTTGCGAAGCACTGAGGTGTGAACAGTACGATGATTTGCAGAAGAGAAGTGTGGAGGCGTGATTGTTAGTACCACAACTTCAGATGAGTAAAACGGTCAACATTAGGGAAGCACGGTGCTTGATGTAAACATCCAATTTTTTGTGACCTTCTCCGACCTTGGGCTGCGGTATTTCTGTGAATTTCTTATGCTGGTTTACCGGGATTTGGTACCTTGCAGGGGCAATCTAGTTTACTATGAGATGAGCTTAGACAAACCAACCGGAAAAAATTGGTTGCATACCCTATTTGTGGATAAATCAGGCATGATCCAAAGCCCTTTTATCTAAAATGATGCAGGACCCCTGCATGAGCAGAGGCTGCTTAGCCCCTGTTCATTGATTATTCGTTTGGGGGTTAGTTATAAGTTATACTAGTAATTTATTGGAGATGATCATATTTAATCATTAATGAATCCCGTTCCTAACCCAGCCAGTACTACCCCTGAAAAGATAGACATGTGCAGCAGGACACTTCCAGGTTTTCTCACATTTCTATGACTTTAGGTTGCCCATGGCATGATGGTTGCGGGGTTTTTTCTATCCGACTGCAGATGGATCTGTTGACCGAAGCCGCTGACATCTTCGCGCGGAAGAATGCGATGCCCGTGCTGCCGCAAGACGATCAGGTGGGACCGCCAACGGCCGCCCAAGGGCCAGTTGGGATGGAGAAATCCAGCGAAGTTTCGATGGGATTTCGATGGATTTTTTTATTCAACAGGAAAGAAACTGTGTACAGTGTTGGGAAAAAAGCCCTGGAAAAATAGCTGGCATCAGACAGCACACTTATCACTAGTGACACATTAGTGAATTGGTGTGGGGTAAAGTAAGAGACATTCAGTCGTATAGACATTGCTTGCAAACATGGAGAAATTGAACCTTTGGAGGCACTACTGGCCAATTTCCATCAATTTTCAGCTATAAATATAGCGTTCGAATCTCAATTCTTTTCTCATTCTTGGCGCCTCCCATATGAGCTCCCGGCCATATTTCTAAATTGCATCTGCCCACATATGGCTATGGATCAGTAGCCGACTAATTCAGATTCTTCGATCAATCCCCTTCCAAATATGGCCCAAAAAATCAGGGGGAATTTTCCCAAAAATGGAGGTCCTGTACTGTATCAGGCCATATTTTCTGGGGATATTCCCTATATTCCCTTGGCCCAAAAAGGCCTTAAAAAATGGTATCTCCATCCCTGGCAGCTTCCCAAGCAGGTCCGCCTGGAGAAGGAGTTCGAAGAGATGGACGGGGGGGTAGGGCCGTAGGGATCCGTAGGGGTTGTGGAGCGGTTGATCCCA
>Ga0126342_10004524_pt1:17500-23811 | contig 23811 bp, 23 predicted proteins | sample Cyp1metagenome_FD_92528 | JGI IMG/M metagenome (GOLD analysis project Ga0126342, IMG submission 92528) | Coral microbial communities from Lord Howe Island, Old Settlement Bay, Australia - Cyphastrea 1 metagenome | ecosystem: Host-associated > Invertebrates > Cnidaria > Coral ...
CTTCGAGATTTTAGAGCCTTGGGACCACATATTTTGCCAATTTTTGTAATATATATATATATATATTCAACAATCCCGTTTGTGGGTACCCAGTCTTGGACCATATGAAATAGCAAGACATCGGAATATCAGAATATGCACCAACAAATTTGGGAACAGCTGAACATGATCTTGATGGCCACTTGGACTGGCTGCCAAACGGCAGGGCTGATTGGAGATTGTCGCAGCCTTCCATACCAATCTATCGGTAGAAAGGGATGACGTGATCTTGGCAATTCCTGAGGTAAACATGGTGATAATCCGTTTGTACTCGCTCAGACACAACCTTTTTCAACCCAGCTTCAAGCCTGGAGCCTGCCTCCCAGGTGGGATTTGACCGAGGACGGTGTGGGCCTTGGAAAAAATGGCAGGGAAAATGATGAGAAAGGAGGTTTCCATGGGGAAAAAAGGAGGGGGTTCCAAAGTTTGTGCTATGACATTGCTGTGAAATCAGGTGCCATGACATTCCGTTGAGTTCACCTGCAAGCCTTGCAAGCTGGCACAAACATTTGAAGCTTTGGGATCTCCCAGATGGTTCTTATGATACAACACCGATTGGTCTATGTTTAGGGTTTCCGTTTGTTTGTTTTTGGGTTCGACAATAGCAAGTTTGTGGCTAACGACGACCTATCAATTTGTCATTAATTATGTATTCTGTGATGGGAAAACCTAACCAAGTTCTTGATTAATACATTTTAATGCTATTTAGACCATTTTAGAACTATTTATGAAGCATTCTCACCGGATGTAAAGTAGGGTGAATGCCACCCCAAAACGATGAGTTGCGTTGCGGTCACGGCCGCGGCAGCGTTTTAGGTTGTCTCGACAAGGGCGACTTCCTGCGAATGATGTGCCCAGATGGCTATCGCTTGCCGTCCATGCAGGGCGAGGTGCCGGGGATGCAGTGGGCTGCAATGGTAACTGACCCAACTTTTGTTCATTTACTTACTGGTGCTAAACGTAGGGAATGGATGGGTTGCTAGTGATTATGGATCATTCCCGAAATTTCCCTGCGTTTAGCACCAGTAAGGAAATCTGGATCAATACTGTAGTGACATGTAGTCACTTGTCTGTTGTTGCTTGTGTTCTGAAATCTCTATCTACCGATCTATCTATATATCTGCAAGGAAAAACCGTGTCGATCCAGTTGCTACTTGGGGTTGCCTCTAAAGCCTGTCGTTTGTTCCTCATAGAATGGTTGATGAACTCATTTTTCTCACTTGTGACAGCCCGTATTCCCTGTGGAAGATAGCCAACCAAAGATGGATGTTGCTAAGCTCACCGCTTGGGTAGAAACTCAGAAACCCAAGCAGTTGTTACTTTCAAGTGGCACTGGCAGCTTGAGGGATTTGCGATGATCCCAATTCTGTGGATGTTTTTTCGCATCACGGTCGAACGGTTGCAGATGATCTCTCCTCCTTTTAGGGGTCATTTTTCATGCCGCCGACCCCTTTTCTTTTGCTCCAAGAGCATCATTGGGTCTAGTCCCAAACCAATTGATCCATGTTTTCTGGGCGAAGTCCTCATTTGCTGTTGCTTCTCTTGTCATCATGGTTGCATTCAATGGTTGCTTAAGTCTCCATCTATGATGTCTATGATGATTAAATCAAATTGAAGGTGCATCTTAAATATCACCGAGTTAGCGAAACCAACAACAGGGTGACTTTTGGGGTCGTTTTTTCCTTCGAACGAAGCAAAGCCAGGACCGAGATGTTTTTGGCATGCTCCTCACAGGCAGTATCAGCATCCTGGCGTGGAATGGTACGGGGTGGTACGGGTGGGTGATCATGACAAGCAAAAGTTCCAGTGAAATGTCATCTATTCATATCTATTCCATTGTGTATTTGTGTACACTTTTCTTGCTGGGGCTATATCGGGCTATATCATCATTTTTTCGGACACTGGCATTCTCTGGCATCCATCACATCTCCATCTCTTGTTGGTCAACATGCAATTTTTCACTGATCAACTGGCCATTTCAAACTGCACCTCGTGTGAAATTCGTGGATTTTCTCCTGCTTTAGGATATTTGTCCGACGCCATCTCGAATGAAGAGGACCTAGCGGGTGGAGATTGAAGCTAGCGAAGCCACCAGAATGATGGCTCGGAAGCAAAAGATAACGAGGATGATGAGGATGATGGGGATGATGCTCCCATATCCTTTCGCATCCAATTGCCCTCTCCCATTTTTTGCTTTGGCCACTTCCACCAAAATTGGCCAAAAGGGAACAGATACACTTACAGTCAACCCCCCAACAAAAGCAGAAAAAAGTTGAACACTTTGAAATTGTGGGGAAAACATCATCGAACTACCACGCTCAAGGTTTAATAGTGGTGTAATGGGTAGTTAATGGGGATATATACTGTATAATGAGGATACATATCCAACAATCTGTCAAATGTTTGGGACATATGGTTGAATTAGGAATAGCAAATCCTCAAACAAAAAGGCTTGAGAACATTTATGTAAAATATGTAACACATATAAAACATAATATAAATCTTATAAATCCAGGTTTTCAGCCTTTTCTATGGCGGCCTGGTTGTTCCAGTTGTTCCCCCACGACGCCACCCTGCGTAGGATCTCTTTGCCATGTCGGACCGGCGCACCTCGCGCTCGGGGCGGAAGCTGAAGTGCCGCGGATGCGAAGGATGATCGGATGGATTTGCCCCTTCTCGGGGTTTTGATCTTGGGTGTATACCCTCTGGTGAACTAACATAGCAATGGAAAATGGCCATTGAAATAGTGAGTTTTCCCATTAAAAATGGTGATTTTCTATAGCTATGTTAAATTATCAGAGGTATATACTGGTTGGTGGTTTCAAACATGACACGATAGATTGATATATTCATACTAATTATTCATCTATATATGGGTTTGTCTGAAAATGTTGGGTATATTCAGTATATTCCCAATGAAATAGCCATTTAATAGAAATAATGATCAGCAAAACCATTGGGTTTAAGGGTACACAACATTTTCAGACACACCCATATACTTTTTTTTTGTTATGGGGAAGGATGGACTAACAAACTTTATGAAGATGGGATTAGATACATACAAACATGATAAAACATGGGGTTGAAACCATTGAAACATATGGTTTGAGGCCTGAAGCAGCCATCATTTTGGGGTATAAAATGCCTTAAATGGAGGTGGGATCGTACGCCTTCAACTCCGGGGGGGTTTCAAGCACCACTAATCCAATCAATATGCCAGCTCTGCTCACCTTCCAAATGGGAACCCTAAAAAACCATCGGTGTGGGATTTTGATTCAAACCTTAAGAGATGAAGCAAAATGTTGAGCATTGGAAATCCAAAGGTCGGTAAGTATGGGTGCTTCCCCGATGAAACATCCGACATTCTGTTGGTGCATTTGAACCTTTGACCCATTTCCTCATGGTCGATGTGACCAGAGAGAAGGAGATGCTGTGACTATCTCAATTCTTGTGGAATCCCCAATTCGGTGGATAAAATCTTGACATTTGTGCGTGTCCGAAAATTCTGATAGCCATGAAATGGCCATGGTTTATTTTTTTCTCCCCCCAGTGGGCAATCAACCTCTGCCAGGGTTTTCGACCATTTCAATTGGACGACAATGATCAAAGGAAAGGAATGTTCAAAGATATTTAAAGAATTTTAAAGATCTATTGAACTACGGCAATGAAGAAGCATCCCAAATTATGATGAGTGTATGTATCTGTGTTTCCTTCATTCCCGTTTCAGATGCTTCAAGGCCAGTGTATGACTGTTGAGTAGTGCTGCAGATGTGTATCCAAGCGACATGAATTGGCAAATGATTTCATCCCACAAATCTAGGGCAAACCATTCCAGGGGTCACGAACAACATTTCAGCATCGGATGCATTTCATGGCTTTGATTTGGAGAGGGCCAATACACATATCCACCCATTGATTTGTGCCTCAAGAGGACTTTGAAATTTGTTCTCTTTGAAATAGTTCATGCATAATTTTCCACCGCTTGAAGGAGGTTGGTGCATGTTGGTCTTGTGAACAAAATCGAACATCGCCTTGGAATGTTGGAAATGATCCCCCCACGGTTGGGTCATGTCACCTGTCCCTGTTTCGCACCTAAGAAATCCCAACAGTCACATGTCGTTGTCTTTATATCCTCATTGTCAGCTGCCCATGTGCTGGTTTAACCAAGATATCAGAATCTATGCTACACTCTGTAGCCTACACAGATGTGCGTTTCATGACATTTTCCCTCCAAACCGCCCGGACTGTTTGTGGGACATCCAGACATCCCAACTCTTGGTTTGAGGGATCCATTCCATTGGCAGTGCAGTGATGATCTCTGACCACGGATGACATCGTGACGTCACTGTAGATTGGCTATTTGAGTAAGGAGGAATACCCTCTGGTAATTTAACATAGCTATTGAAAATGGCCATTTACAGTGGATTTTCCCATAAAAAATAGTGATTTTCCATAGCTATGTTAGTTTACCAGAGGGTATCCCATATCTACTATCTACCTTATTTCAGGTTGGCTACATGATTGTCATTCAGCCCAAAATATTTAAAAAAATCCGCCTGTACGAATTTAGTAGATGAGGGAGAAAGACAACGACAAATGTGAAGCGAGATGGATATGATGTGTTTACTGTATTGGAAATTTATCAGAAGTCTATGGAGTTTCCTTGTTCTGGACACTGTGTGGCCGGCAAGCCCTTAATGACTCGGCAAATCATATCTGAAAGTCCAGGCCTCAACATTTCCATTTTTGTATGAGGGATCAGGATGAACCAGTGAATCACTACTTTCGGACAATCCCTTGTGGATGTGTCAATTGATGTCAATTGGTTTTGGTTTCTTCGGGGTTCCCAAACTGTTTTCTGGGTGCAGGGCGTGCTCAGGTACTGGGAGGGTGCTTGGGAATAAGGTGCTGAGTCAGGGACGTGCACTTGGTTGCTTCGGGATCTTGTCGACATGACAGCAACATAAGGACAACAACGATGATCGCATGCCAACTTGACAAGCAGCAGGAAGCAACGATCCTAGAAAAGACGAACCAAAAGCGTCTGGGTTTTGGTGCCTTTCTTTCTTGGCGGCGCAGCATGTAGAGGCGGCGGGGTTTTGCGTGCGTGTGCGCAAAGTGCATGGGTCGCGAGCCAAGGCCCATGCCGTTTTCGCTTCTCCCAGAGATACCCGATTCGACGTGGAACTACTGGTGGCTTGGTGAGCGGAACGTAGGGATTTTTGCAGTTTGCAGGCCAGGGCAGGTGAACACATATCAGCAAGTCTTTTTAGGCAGGTTGGAGCCGAAAGGGCTGGGGCTGTTGCTGTGCCGTGCAAAGACATGACATACCATGCCACCAAATGGGTTTGCCAAACGCCCACTGTTCTATGTTTGGCTCCACTGCTTCAAGGAACGACCTCTTCACACGCCTGGACTCAGACGAGGCAAGAGATGTTGGCGCGCCGCGGCGATGGCATGAAACCCACCAGAAGAGAACGGGAGAGATATAATAATGATAACAATGAACTTTTGTGCGCGCACGCACCCGAAACGGATGCTGCACAGGAGTAGGCCAGAGCCTACCGACCATCAGCCAATGCCAGTGAGCAAACATCTGTAGCAAAAGTAACATCCAGTAGTTGCCATCGAAGTAGAACCACATGTTGCAATTGTGAACCCACATCAACTTCGCAGGTGCGCGGCCTCTCCCAAGACACGACGCTGTTGTTCTTATCATAGAATGTTGTCATCCTGCGGGGTTGTGCGGCCCATCAAACTCTTAAACGTGTGAGCTACCCCAATCTTGCTAAGTTATCGGGCGGCTCATCTTGTCCAGCGTGTTTCACAGGACGACCATGTCGGTGAGCGTGATCTGCTTCGAGAAGGTCTGCTTTCCCAAGAGGCTCCAAATTTGAAGGGCCGGGCGATTGCACTTGACAACGTATGGCATTTGGATTTTAACAGACAACTATAGCTTCCCCAAAATTTACAAAAAGGAACGCTAGACGTAGACTTGGCAACGAATTGCGCGAGGTCATGTTGGAATTTTATTGCTGGCAGAGGATGACTTGAATTGAATATGTGTTCCTTTTTTTTGCCGTCCGGCATTTTTGGAAAATTTGTAGCAACATCATTTTGTTGTTCCCTCAGGTCGCTTAAGGTTTTGGAGCAAAATTGGTATGTGGTATCACCAGCAGTATTTGTAGCAACATCATATTGTTGTTCTTGAGGTCGCTTAAGATTTTGTAGCAAAATTGGTATGTGGTATCACCAGCAGTATTTGTAGCAAC
>Ga0126342_10004525_pt1 | contig 23809 bp, 17 predicted proteins | sample Cyp1metagenome_FD_92528 | JGI IMG/M metagenome (GOLD analysis project Ga0126342, IMG submission 92528) | Coral microbial communities from Lord Howe Island, Old Settlement Bay, Australia - Cyphastrea 1 metagenome | ecosystem: Host-associated > Invertebrates > Cnidaria > Coral ...
ACAAAACCTGAAGAGAAAGCAGCGGACAAGAGCCAAGACCCTGTGCTGAAGGAGGCAGCTGAGACAAAGCCTGAAGAGAAAGCAGCGGACAAGAGCCAAGACCCTGCCCTGAAGGAGGCAGCTAAGACAAAACCTGAAGAGACAGCAGCGGACAAGAGCCAAGACCCTGCCCTGAAGGAGGCAGCTGAGACAAAACCAGAAGAGAAAGCAGTAGACAAAAGCCAAGCTCTTGCGCTCAAGGACACAGATGCAAAATCGAGACTCGTCGTACCTAGAGGGTTCACAAGTGTGACCCGGTTCTCTTTTATGTCACAATGCAAACTTTACCCGGTCTTTGCCAGTTTGGTACCAGATTTGTTCAACTGCAACATGTCAAAAAGTTGGTCCTATTCATTCACGCTCGGCTTGCCACAAATTCGGCACACAGCCTTACTCGCAATCCATGAATTGTTGAATGGGATTTCCATCTTTCAGGCATGTTACCTGTTACCTTCTTCAACCCCAAAATTGATTACCGGGGTGTTTCTTTCCCTCGGTGCTTGTATTTTTTTAAATGCAGTTGATGAATGTTTGTGATATTCGGTTTGTTTGCTCCACACACCGGCTAAATGTGGCTAAAGCATGTATCCTTTGCAAGACATTCATTGCGCACAAACATATGTTTGGTTAGTTAGCTGAGCCGCCAACCTGCCGTAAACATGTCCACTTTGTCCATGAAGCACATCGCTCACTACTTGCGGGTGCATCCCACTCAGTTATTTGGGTTATACCGCCAGTTGGACTAATTAATGGAATATCCTCAATTCTATATACATATATGCTGGTTGGTGGTTTGGAACATTTTTTTTTCCCCATATATTGGGAAGAATATTCCCAACTGACGAACTCATATTTTCAGAGGGGTTGAAACCAATGGGTCATGAACCACTTTCTGGGATGCACATCCCCCAGGACCCACCATATTTTCATATTTTCACTTTGCACATGATGAGACTACGCAACTGTTGGCTTCCAGGACATCCGGACCAACGGAAATCCCCAAGATCATGTCATATTCCTATGATTTTCCATTAGTATCATTAGTATTGAAATTGCTTGGTTGTTTCTTCATGTTTTTTCTAGATCATCTTGTATCCTATTACTATGACATAATTACCATCTGGTAAACATACAGAAAACCATGGAAAATCACAATTTTCAATGCGTAAATCCACGAATTCAATGGCCATTTTCCAGTTCGCAAACTGTCACAAATTACCAGAGGGTAAAGCATTATTATATCCCATCCGTCCATATGGGATGTCATCCTTCCATGTCCTTCCCATTTTCCGATTTTTCAAGATGGCTATTGCACCACCAACCAGACCTATATAGATGATCTGATTTACCCACTAACCATCATTAACCATTAACCATCATCAACCATCAATAATCCTCCATTATAGCAGTATATAGCCCATCATTAACCATCATTAACCATCATTAACCCTTCCATTAAACCCTCCATGAAAGCAGTATTATTATTAACCATTTTATGGCGTGTATCCTCCCATCGTATCCTCCCATCGTAATGCCATGAATCCCCGCCCCCGTCGCTCGGCGAACTAAGGCAGGGAGTCGGCGTGAAAAAAGGCCCAGCTGGTCGGACCGCACGGCGCCAGCAGGCCGTGGGGCCTCGGGGAAATGCAAAAAATGGAGGATTTTAACCTATTTTTAGCTGGGAAAATCTATTGATAAGATAGGATAATTGCTGGTAAAGGATGGGAACTATATATGGACATATCATGAAATATCCTAATCCTATGGGAAATATTATGACATATTATCTGGTTGGTGGTTTCAAACATTTTATTTTCCATAATATATGGGAATAACCCTTCCCATTGACAAACTCATATTGTTCAAGATGGTTAAAACCACCAACCAGATAATTGTGATGGGATAATCATGGTATAAAGTTGACTTTTATCAGCTGATAGCTGGGGAAAATCAAAAAGTTTATCACTGTTTAAGTGATGGGATATTCATCAATAGTGGTTGATTGATTGATTGATTGATTGATTGATTGATGCTGATGAATCATGATTGATAGTGATTCAGATGTTTGGTAGTGATTTATTGGAGGTAATGTTAGTAAAGCCTTATCGGTGGTATCAACCATAATATGTATATATATATACACACACATGTGTGAATTATTATTGCTTTACTGACATGACCTACCATATATATCCATATAAAAGGCATTCCAGTGACTTGGAACGGAAGATGGGCCAACGGGTTGAAGCTTGAGTTGGGGATTATATATTTATGTTATATTTATGGGATCTATAACTGGGTTTGTTCAAGGTCATTTTTGGTCATCTTCCCCATGGGAAATCCACTAGAAATGGGGTTTATCTATTGTCAAAATGTTCCGGGATCAGGAGGACGGCGACTTCACTGGATCCAAATTTTCTGTAAAAATACTTGGCATCGGAATCGTAAGTGGTCGATGACCCATATATTTCTGGGATACAGAACTCGCAGGATCTAACTGAGCAGCCGCTGGCGGCAGGAGTTCGATTTCTGAGGTTTCTCAGAAGACTTGGTTGGTCCAAAGTGTTACCCTCTGGTAAACATACAAAAAACTATGGAAAATCACAATTTTCAATGGGTAAACCCTTATAAATGGTCATATTCAATAGCTATGTTAAATTACCAGAGGGTACCTTTGAAGACATTGGTTAAAGGGAGGTCCAAAGATTCAACAACAAGACCGCAGCCCAAAGCTGGAACTCTTGCATTTTATGTGAGATACATGTTTGCCATGGTCATCAACATTCATCACAATTTGATAAGACTTCACATAGCTTATTCCAGATTCCCACTCTGGGATGAATCACCACACCGCATATACCATGTTTTGACTATGTCACATTTGCTCATTACTTGGTTGTTCCCACCTTTTCCCCACTGAAAAGGCGGCTTCAAAAAATGCCAAAATGCCCTTCTCTCGCAGGCTGCGACTCGAAAAGTGATGCTGCAGGGTGACTATGCCAAGTTCAATGAATTTGTGCCTTGCTGTCAAGGGGCCCTCCAAGATGGCCGCGTTCAACTGGGGCAGATAAAGTGGGTGGATCGGTATTTCTTGGGGTCTAAGACCCGATGTAGGCATTTACCAAACGAAGAAAACACAGCAAAAAAAACAATAGATCCACATAATAAATATAAATATAATATATAATATATAATATAATATATATATATATGTGTGTGTGTATGTCTCCAATACATGTCAAGGCGAATAGGCCATTCAGAATGCCAGACGGACTCGCTGAAACCAAGGGGCATTTGCCGGATGTTTGTTATTTTTGGATCAATAAAAATACTTTGGAATGTGCAAGAAGCTAGGATTTGCAAGAGAGCTTCTGATAGCAGATTGCATTTGTTTCTCTATATTTACATATTCTCTTGGTTTAATACGTTTTGAACTTCAAAATGTGATGCAAAATCTGTACTGATCCAAACAAAACTTGGTCATCCACAATTAGAAGTATCCGACTAATGCATGTGCAATCATTGCACTTTGATGATGGGTTGTGCACGATATGTAGAGAGCTCAGCAACTTCAATGGTGAAGGCCATTCCCAGAAGGCCAGAAGGGTCCCCCATATCAAGTAAAGGTAGGAAGCAGGGGTTCCTGCAACTCTTCCCTAAGAAACCATTTTATTTAACATGTTTTAATCCACCTGGGGCAGCAGTTCCACTATAGATATGACCTTAGTTGTGGGGGTTATATCCCAACTGATGGAGGTGACTAGCATATTATACCCATGAACAAGTTCAATTGCACCCCCAAAAATCCCACCATCCTCATTGATTGTTGGTTCATGTTGGTTCAGTCAGTTCGATCCTTATTGATCCCCAGAAGAATCACCAGAAAATCCCTATAAAATCCCTTCCCGTCTTCATAGGGCCCGGGCCCAGGTTTTGGACCGGCTGGGCAAAGCAAACCCCGACGGATCCTTGGCCAAGTCGGGATGGGGACGGATGAAAAACCATGTTGTTCCATATATGGGAGCCGTTCTAAAACCCATGCAAGACTTTTAGTATCCGAGTGTGGACCATCAATTTTGAACACAATTTTGAACAGCCCCCAAATGAACCAGTGGAGAAACCAATGCGTGACAAACAAGCCACAGCTGTTTTGAGTTTTCTTGATGTGAAAACCCAGGGTATGCAGGTTTTGATTTGTTTTGACCCATCATTGGCATTATGGCATTTGGTTGGTGGTTTGGCTGGTTTGGAGCATTTTTTATTTTTCCGTATATTGGGAATAATCATCCCAACTGATTAATATTTTTCAGAGGGGTAGGTACACCACCAACCAGACTATTAATCACTATTAATCAACATTAATCACTATTAACCAACTGACGAACTCATATTTTTCAGAGGGGTAGGTCAACCACCAACCAGTAGCCACATAGAAAAACAAAAACCAAACGTCCCGCAAAGGTGAACGCCTTCCAGTGCCAGGTGGTGAAACGCGACCCCCAACCGCAATACCAAGAGATGGCGATGGGGAATGCTCCATTAAATGGCATCATAGGACATAGGATATAGGGGGGATATATCCTGTTGTCATGTTTGATTGCCGGAGGGTACATGGAAACATATGGAAACCAGAACAGGTCGGCCCTCACTTGGGCCGACCCAAAAGAGGATCCGGGATCCAATTGGGACCCACCAACTTCTTTAGCGTTCGAAAATGGTATGAAATGTCCAAAAAAAAACAACAGATTCATCTCATCTCCGAATTTTCTCCAGGTATTCCCAAGTCAAGATATGTTAGATATGTTTTTTTTTGGCATGGGGATGCCATGCACCCAAATATCAGGACACGCCTTTCTGGCTGATCCTTGCTGGCTGCAGGTTCCATTTTCTCGGACTTCATCAGGGTGTATCAAGAAGAGCGCCCTGTGGCCAAAATCCAATGTCATGTCGTTAAGTTGTGGGCTTTGCCAACCACAATAAACCAATCAAACAGTGATGAACTATGGATGTCCCGCGGAAGATATGTACATATATTATGGTTTACATTTTTTATATATACATAGAGCTATACATATATGTATATATGTGATATATATATATATATATACAAAAAGTATACAGATGCAACAAGTCAAAACAACAGCTTACCCTCAGGTAAACTCACATAGATAGGGAAAGGCTAGGGTTCCCCTAGGGAATAATCTACCAATGATGGATTTTCCATGTCTATACTTTGTTAGTTGGCTGGGGACATCTAACTCACCATTCTTGAGGAATCTATTGGGATGTTTGTTTTTGTAATGCATCACTGATGGTCCCGCCAGTGGCCCAGCGAGGCTACCGAAAGCGGCAGAGGGGACTTCGGGACAGGCTGAAGCGCAAGAACGTCCGCAAGTCTTTTGGATGCTGAGCTGAAAACCAGTTACAAATGGGATTACAAATGCTGTAACTATAAGGTTAAGATATCATTGTAAGCCAGTTGTTACTGTCATATGAGTCATATATATATATATATAATGGGGCTACACCAGTAAGAGGTCCCGTCATCCTCTCGGCAAATATCACACGACTTGCCGGAACAAAAAGCGCATTGATAGATGATTGTCCCAGCTAAAAACTTCATGTTAGTCTAGTTTTCTTGGAAAATTGTGTTTGTATGACAACTTTGTTGCTGTAGCATGCGTGCTTGCAAGACTGGTTGCAGGTTCCAGGTCATTGCGCACGAGGATTCATTGACTGCGTACATGTCATAGTCTCGAGGATTATGCGGAAGTTGTAACTATCATGTGTCATTGAGTGTCTACCTATCCATCCATCTACCTACTAGATACATATTAGACTATTAGATATTCTACATATATATATATATTCATCCTATTCCCCCAATTATTTAAACAACACCATTGTATGGTCCCATTTTCAAGTGTAAATCCTCTACATCCACCATGGTAACTCGTGTCTTGTCCAACGCCCAGGAACGCTGAACCGGGGTTACGAGGAACCAGAGGAGGAGTGTGAAGCCGAGGCGCTTCATCGGGACCGAAAATGGCGGCGGTGGACCAAGCATCGTATGATTTGATGAACACCAACCATTGGTGGATCCTTTTTTATAGATATGTCATTATGTAATATAAGTGGTTGGGATATACAATCGTGCATCTGAATCCTCTCAACAAAACAATCATTGATGAGTTGGGATATCTTAGTGCATTTAATATGTGGGTACCCTCTGGTAAACATACAAAAAACTATGGAAAATCACATTTTTGTAATGGGAAAATATATAAATAGCCATCTTTAATAGCTATGTTAAATTACCAGAGGGTAATTCTGTCTTTATGGCTGGAGGTTTCTTATGTGGGAACTAGGGTCGTTATCACCAAGGCAGCATGGTCATGGCTGATGTAATCACTACGTGGCTTGGAAAATCGCCGAGTCATTGAGTTACCCTCTGGTAATTTGTGACATATGGAAAATGGACCATGGAAATAGATGTTTTACCATGTTTTACCTCTGAAAGATGGTGATTTTCCACTTCGCTATGTAACAAATTACCAGAGGGATCCAGCACTTTCCACGTATGCCATGTGCGAAATGGTTGGTTTAGTGGTAAATCCTACTAAAATGGATGATGAAATGGGGTACCCCCATTTCAGGAAACCTCCAGATGGTTTGATGGCATCCTTTGTTTGATGATCCAGCATCTAGTTGTATCTCTAATAGTTGTATTGTAAGTAGCTTGGTGGGTTCTTTAGATATTTGTCGGTCCATGCATTTGTGCACAAACCTGTGAAACCCTTTTATCCATGAACCGCCTTCTTCAGCCCGGATTTGTCCGCACTCTTGCAATCCCCAGCACGTTGCGTCGCATTTATCTTTTTATCCAAATGATGGCATTTTCGAATCGTATGTGCGCATACAATAGCATACAATCACAATTGCCCGTAGAGAGGACATGATTCGGCCTAACCGTTGCAACCCCCAAAGTTTGTTAGCCGAGAGATTAATTTCTCCCATGTTCATTGGAAACACGAACCAGGAAGAAGAGTTTAAAGATGAATGGCGCGAAAAATCGATCTTGGAGGATTATTGGAAAGCCGAGAAGTTCCTTGGAGATTCTTATCGTTGGTAGATCCATGTAGATCCACTGAGTCACTGTGAATCGATCCAGGGGATATGGCGATCCATGCGATCCAAGGTATCACGAGCTTCATCAGAGGCTTCGAAAGGCGGAAGTTTCCCCTTGGGCACCCTTCGGGAAACAAATATGGCAATGGAGAAATCTATAGATCATCCATGTTTACCCTCTGGTAAACTAACATAACTATGGAAAATCAACATGTTTAATGGGAAAACTCACTATAAATGGTGATTTTCCATAGCTATGTTAGTTTACCAGAGGGTAACCGATTTCGACCTTTGGGACCATCAGAAGGGCCTGGCTATGGAAGCAACAACAAAAAAAACATTTCAAAACTGGCAAGCCCTGGGAAACACTATCACTATCATCACGATTTACACGTCGTCGTCGTCATCATCATCGTTGGTGTGGGAAGATGTTGGAATCAATACATCTTCAGTAGATCGGTAATTGTTTATCATCTTACACACACACACGCACACACACACATATATGTATATATATATATATACATATTGTGTATATATATACATATTGTGTATATATATATATAATGTATATATATATATATACAATGTAAATAGGATGACCATGTATATTTATATATATACTCCCCCTGGGTTGTGCAATCCAGATTGCCTAGTAGGCCTAGTTAAGATGAGCATGTAACCAATGTATCTAGTGACAGTATGTGAATATATTTGTGAATAGATTGCATGACGATAAATCCCTAGTGCTCCTTACATACAATCTCGAAGGTGTTTGGACCCCAAATTCTCGAATGAAAAACCTTCTGGTAACTAAACAAATAGCCATGGAACATGCTCCACATGTAACATGGTTTCCCCAGCTATAAACTCCCATTTATATACGGAGAATTTTCATGAATTTTCCATATAATTCCATATATATATATTTATAAGTACAGTATGTGTAAAATAACCAAAGGGTAAAACATGGTATTCCCATTTTATCACATGATATTCCATTACATTCCCATTACATTCACATTATGGTTCATTTATGGTCATTTATGTTCATTTATATTCCCATTTTATTCCATAGCTATGTTGAATAACTAGAGGGTACTTCCTATATCCACATGTTTCTTGATTCAATCCGGAGAAATCTTGCCATTAAAAAACCGTATGAATTCTAATTCCATGGTAAGAGTACCTCCATATCAGGATTGTTTTCCATTTGTGTCCCATAGTTCCCTATGACTTTCCTATGTTCTTCACAATAAGGCCTTTATCTAGCAATACCCGGAGGGTAATCTCAGATCACATCACCGAAAAAAAATCACCATGGAAAATCCCATTCTACCTCCATTTTTCATAGCTATATTCCCATCAATCCCAACTTTCAAATCACAGTAAACAGATAAATCATCAGAATTCCTGTGGTAATTCCCATATTCCCATGATCTTCCCATAGGTTTTTCCAGCTTTCCCCATGACTTTCCTATGGATTTTCTCGCGGCCCGCGGCCCGTCCAGGACTTGCCAGAGCGCGAGCAGCTGGCAGCGGAGCGCACGGATCGCGTGGCAGATGTCTTGCGGAGCGCCTTCTGTGCCCCCGAAATCATGGAGAAAAGTCTGGGAAAATTGTGGACGAAATGGATGACTGGTTGGTGGTTTGGAACATGAATTTGATGACTTTCCCATCATATTGGGCTGGTTAATCTATGGTTAATCTATGGTTAATAATGCTTAATAATTGGAATGACAATATATCTGGTTGGTGGTGACTGGAACCATGGAATTTGATGATTTTTCCCATCATATTGGGAATGGAATAATCATCCCAACATATCCCAACTGACTCATTTTTTTTGAGAGGGGTTGAAACCACCAACCAGATGGTTTTATAGGGGCTTCGGTTTATTTATGATAGTTTTATAAAGGGTTCGAATTATGTAATATATACTCCCATAAGAAGCCCAATATGGGAAGATGATGGGAATGGGAGACCAGTCATTGGGGGTCGGGGATCATAAATTCCATGGACACTGAACCAGACCCGGCTGCTGTTCGATGCTGGGTTTGCCACACTAGTTTGATTGGAAAAAAACCGGTTGCTGGAGGCGAATATCACACACATTGGTGCAGATATTGGTAAAACGCTGGTTCATGAGGTATTATTCTATTAGTTTGCATGCCAGAGCTTAAAACATAGCCTGAACTTTGGACGCTTGCGCTGCTTCAATCTTCAACGCCTAAATTTGATCTTCAGGTTTACATGAAACGGACTATCGTATGGTACAATATCTTTGGATGTGGTAAGGATGGGGGTGCTATCGTTTCCACCCCATAGTTGTTCTTCATTTTTTGCTGGTTTTTGCTTTTTATTTGGGCGCAAAAGTTGTTTATCATCGGTAGGAACAGCCCTGAGAATTGCGAAATATATTGTGAACATATGAGAACAGAGAGGGTGTATTCACCTCCATTGATTTAGGTGTAGAAAAATGCAGGAACTGATCATTTGGGTTTCGGATTTTTTTCAATGTTGGTGGCATCCAGAAAAGCAAGAGTTGGAATCCAAATATAATTACCAAAAATAGAAATTAATCCAGAAAAAACAAGTTGTAATCTAGAAAATTCAAAGCTATGTTCCCTATCCATCCTAATTTTAATCCGATCTTTGGGCTTACTTCAGGAGTGTAGTATTAGGGTGTTGGATGATGGATGAATATTGGCTGCACACACACACCCTGCCGCCGAGGCAAAGAGTATGCCGACCAACATCGCCCGGTGCTCACGCACGAATCTTGCTAAGTCAGTTTTACACCCCTTTGGCAATAGAAACTCCGCAGTCTGGAATGGTTTCCCATCAAAGGATGTTTTGTGCTGTGTTATTAAACAGGGGTTGGTAACTGTCCCATTTTGGGAATATTGGACATCACCTTATAGTAGCCATTATAGACCATATACCTAATGGTTGGGTGATGTTCAATGGGGACATTTAATGACCCACATATTACCCATGTTATGTTTTTCGCGGTTGCGAATGACCTGTCAACGTTTTTGTTACTCGTAGCTGCATCGATGCAGGGAGCCTGGGCCCTGTGAATGGGACAGTGACCAGTGTGTGCCAGTAGTGTATTGAAGTGGGTCCGTGCTTGGGAAAATCTTAGAGTCTTAGATCTTTATACTCAACCAAAAGATTGAAATGCCAACTTGTGTTGCACATGGATCCAGTGTCAAGGGCCTGTAATCCAGGCAGGATGAAGCCAAGCCTCCGAGGAATTGGCAGATTACGAGAATCCCTACATGCTGAAGAGGAGTTGGGGGGCCAGTTTCTCTAGAGACAACACCTTGAGCAATCTCTAGTTGACCCCTGGTTGGTATTTGGATAGGGCCATACGAACTGGATCTAACTGGTTTCAAGATGTTTCAAACTTTGGCTTGTACTGCACTGAGGGGACCCCTGTCAGTCAGTGATGAGAGACAGTTTTTGAGCATTGGCCATGTCAGGAACCGATTTATTGGATGTACCTACCATCTGTAATGTAAGGGATAAATTTCAGGAAATATCCCCAGAAAATGTGGCCAGAAATATGGTAGATTGTGGTGCAGTACCTCCATGTTAGCCTCCTGAAAATTCGATTGTCCATTGTGTTGGTACTTGCCCAGGACTAAAGACACGTCCTGCGTTTGCGAATTGGGAGATCATAACTTTATAACGGGCATATAGCAGCCCATAGATATAAAAGTGAGAAAGCTGGGGAAATGAAGCACACCTTATAACATCTTATAACATCCTGGGTCACTGTTCCACTGTGTGGGGTTGCTATAACATGAATATCAAACTTTCAGTGTATAAGAGTGGATGTTTAAGGTTGTTATAATATTCCAATGGGTATGAGAATGGGCAATGTCACCCCCGGTTTATCAATTGGTGGAACCAAGTTATTTAAACGCGATGTTTCCGATGTTTCCCTACTTTTCGGATCCCCCTACAGTCTTACTTGGCAGCCATAATTTCCTCATGGGTCACCAACTTAGCTGCAACTTTAGGTCAACTATAATAATAAATTGCTTTCAAGTCACCTAGCTAAATCTGGGTGAATTAGTGACCTCACTGTGACCGAACCCTGGAATCATGCTTAGAATTCGGGCAATTACCCAATATGCCGCCATATGCCGCCTTATTTCAGGTTAATGAATTACTATAATTTACCCAGATTTATGTTAGCTTGGTTGATTTATCCAGGAATCCCATGGGAAACTTCTCCCATTGTTTCCCCGAGATGTTGGTGACATCCCCATGGGAAAGACGGGGCCAGGAGCGCCATGGAACGCCTGCTGCACGAGCGCTGCGTGCGGAATCAGCTGGATGAGCGCGTGATGCCGCGCCTGTTGGATCAGCATCCGGAGACTGGCTTTGAACGGTGGGAATACGGTGGGATTTTCCAGCGAAATCCCCAGGTAACTCTTGGTATAACTATTCATCATTTACTAACTATGGGTATAACTATATGATGGGTATAACAAACTATGGGTATAAGTATTATGGGTAATTATGAAACACTGTAAATTTCACTGGCCCGTCTACCGTATCATGGCAATATTAAATATATAATCCCATGAAATTTGGCATTATTATTTGTATTATTCATAGTGTTATATTTACATATGTATGCAGTTATAACCACAACAGAAAACTACTAGTTATATATATATATATAGCTATAAATATACGTATAATTGTTCAACCTTTATTTGTATACATATGTATATATATGTATATCTATCTCTCTCCCCTATTGTATTGTATATTTATATATATATAACCTACTAACTATATAAAACTATTTATTATATATATATATTGCTCATGAGTTATGTTTCATGTCTACCATAATTGACCTTTCAGCCATTGAACCATGAATTTTGTTTGATCATCCCATTTTGGGGACTAGTCATCACAGAGCTAACCACTAGTATAGTATATATGAGATGTATGAATAATTTAGTTTTTATACATCCCATATCTATACCATTACCACATATTACCATTCTATGAATATGTATATTTAATATAAATAATAATAAATTATCTATATATATCATATATCTATATATATATATATTTGTTTTCATGATCATTACAAACCACCCAGCTACGCCCTTGCGGCTCCCAGGAATTAGTGAAGCTCCGGCGCCAGGCCGCTCTGCCTCCGGAGACGCTGGAGCCGCTGGCGGCCTTCCGCGGGGACGTGCGCTTGCACTTCGACGCGCGCGAACGGCTGGAGCAGAAACTCCAAGGTGGGGCTCCCTTTAAGGGGCGGGGGGGGGGTTGAGAAGTTGCTGATATTAAGGAAGGTTATAATATGTTATAATATATTGTTAGGCATAGTGTTATTATATGTTATTATATATGATTTAATGGTATTTCAGTTGAAGATGTTTGAAGATAGCTATAGATATACAGTAATTATGTTGGTATTTTGTTTTGAGATGTGTTTTCACCATGAAACATCGAGATTTGACATCGTCAACATGTAGATTTGGGCAACAGTGGATGTCAACTGATTTCACCACCTGACATCCAAAACACCCATGAGAACTTACGTATCACAAATAGACAGATAGACACACAGACAGACACACAGACAGATAGATAGATAGCTAGATAGATACATATATATATGTATATATATATTAAAAAAAAAAAACACTCAAACACTGTATAGTAAATGTTGATCAATAATGGTTGAAACCAGATTTGGCCGGAAACACATCGCATTCGTTTGTTTATGTTTTGTTTTCTTGAGCCATGGCCGAATGTTGTTCTTTAAGTGATTTATCTAATTGTTTTCACGTCTGAGTCTGAGGCATAGATTGGTATAACCATGTATAGTATACTGCATAGCCAATGAAGTTGGGGTCTGGAACCATCAACCAACATGCGTAGGACTCGAAATCGTCAGATGTCGCAGGCCAACCAAGTTGTGATGTTCAGAGTTCCGCTTTTTGGGATGATGAACCTATACCTTACCCTCTGGTAAACTAACATAACTACGGAAAATCACCATTTTTTATGGGAAAACTCACTATAAATGGCAATTTTCAATAGCTATGTTAAATTACCGGAGGGTACTACCAGCTGCTCCAGGAGTGGATCAGGTGCTTCAAGTGATAGTGGCGAACGAGAATGCGAATGTGGATCAACTGCGTGCCGCACTGCCGGAGAAACGGGCCGCTCCCTGGCCCAATGTTGGGTTCCGGGAGCTGGTTGGATGGGTTTGGGATGGATTTACCATCAACATTCAGGCTGCTAAAATTGTGTGGTTGAATTTGGAAAACCAATTGAATACCCCAGAACGCTTGGATGGTTTTTGGCGTAATTGGGACTCTTGGTATCTCTCTTACAAGGGGTTTTTGGGGAGTCACACTCTGCCAATTGCCCAAACTGTCAGTTGGCCATTGCCATTTCTGATCTCTTAATGCCTGGTAGTGTTTCGGGGTATTTTACACATATATATATATATATATATTATATAGCATAATCATAAGACACGTACCCACACACATAAATAAATAAATAAATATATACATATATATATATATCATAATCACAAGACACACACATATATATATATATTATGATATTACTATTTTTATATATACATCCACTTTTACAGAAAATGACACATCAAGAAACGGGCCTGTTTAACAAACCATGAATGAATTAAACCATGAGAAAGGCATGTTTCCCCATGAAAAATTGTTTGTTTTTTTTTTGTGAAATCTTGGCCAGGAAAATCCTCCAGAGAATCAACTGGAGGGCGTAAGGCATCCCTGGCGAAACCACTTGGGACCGGGGGACGGTGGCCTTTGAGCTGAGAAAGTTTTTTTTTTTGTGGAAAAAAACGATGGAGAGAACCGTAGTTTCTTAGAAGGTAGTTGGTGGTTTGGAACATCTATGGGAAAACCATGGGAAAACCTATGGAATGTCTATTAAATATCTATTAATGTAGCTCAAGATTGTTTAGAAATAACTATTTCCATTCAAGATAGTTTCATATTTTTGGAAAAAGCCATGCGTGAATGGAAGATATGGAAATCATACTTGTATAAACGTTGGCCTGGCATGGGCCAAGAAAGAATTGCGAGAAGTCAGTTCTCGCGGACAAATGTTGATATGGAACCGGAAAAAAATCACCACTCAACACGATAAAGGAACTCGTAGATGAACATAAATGAAGCCCTGCAAGTTCACTGATGTTTTCCGTGCTTGAACACATCTTGAGCACTAGAACATCTAGAACCTCATAAAAGTCACATGACACAACCATGTCATGTGCGTTTATATTCTAATTTGAAAAGTCACCCCGTGTCCTCCGCACGGGTTGCACCAAGTGCAGGATTTGAATCGGCGGTGCCTCGTGGGGTGGCTGGTGGCACCAAGCTTCTCGACCCAGAAGGGGCTGATCTGAGTTTTCGCTGGGCATTTTGTGGTTGCAAGTTCTTGTGTTTAGCGGGTTGTCACTATAAGATTGACTGATCTTGTTTGGGGGTTCCTAGAATGGGGTAGAAAAGGCCTATAAGAGAGGTAGATGCCTTTTGTTGTGTCAGATGTGTCAGCGGTCCTAGAATGGGGTGTACCCCCAACTCATGGAAGCAAGAACATCGGATACAATTTGTGACTTCATTAAACATTTAAATAATTAAACTTCATTGGATCCAATTCCGTGGGTATTGCAAGCTCCAAGTTAAGTTTGAAAAGCCCCATCCTACTCCAAGATAGTAATGGTTATATTCCATCAGGGGAAAGTTATCTATCCATGTTATGCTTATGTTCCTATTAGTACCTACAAAAACTGCTATGTTGACCGTCACTTTTTCTGCATCTTTTCTGGACTAACAGTCCCATCACCTAAGAATCTCCAAGGTTTGGCCAGCCAGAGCCAGAGCTTGCCACGCAGTTGGCCAAGATGCGCTATCCAACACTGCAGCGGGTGGCGCACACCCTGCCGAAGGATCCCAAGTACCGTGCGCATGTGGTGCGCTCCATTCGGGTCGCTGGCACTTAAAGGGTCAGGAAAGGTGACTTCAAATTTGGTGGTTTGTTTGAACGTTTAGGGACCCTTAAATACCTTGGATTAGCATGGGTTATCATAGATTATCCTGTTTTTTTTTCATGATCACATTGCAAATTCATATGATTTTCTGATTTTTCTGGGTATCCTCCATTTTCAGATGCATTCAGATGCTCAGAGTTTGGTTTTGGATTTAACCAACAACAACATTCTACTTGTGGTTTACTGTAGGGGAGTTAGTCGGAGGCAACGAAAGGTGGCCGTTGTGTAACGGCATTATCAAAATATATCAAAAATATTATCATACACAGTAAGTTATAGACATCGAGGTTATGAATATAATATAATATATATATATATATACATACATAACTTATTGTCAAGGGGAGATATTCTCAAGGTATTACTACATATACAATTGAGCCTATATATAATAGTTATAATATGACCTATATTGTAGGCTTCTTAAGGCCCCAACATTGTTGAAGGGGTTCTCATTGGGGGTACACCGTCCGATCTCCAACGGACGATGTGCTAAGCTAAGGTGTTGGAACGCTCCAAAGACTGGGATTTCCAATCGAAATTGGACGCCATCAACCGACTCTGGGATTTTAGATGATTTTAGGACGTTGAAATGTGGCTGCCCTAGGGCGATGCCTAGGCAACGAAGGTCTGAATTCCAGTTATTTCAGGCAACATCACTCCAAATATGGCCTGAATATAGATGCTGCACTGCTAAAGTATATAATTGTATATATATATATACCTCCACCTTAGGATCTCTTAGGTACACAGTAATTCAACACTATAATATATACCTCCAAAAAAAAGTAAGGAAAATCTCAGCTGGAACCGCTGATCTGGCTTGAGGCAAAGCCACATTTTTTTGCAGATTTGTCTGTACTTCAATCTATTGACAAGGGACTTCACACCCCGAAATACGCTTGTTGATGTCTATACCACCAGCAGCAGCAGCATCATCATCGTCGTCGTCGTCGTCGTCATCATCATCATCATCATCATCGGCTTTTCTCATGACAATCAATACTAGGATTGACGGCCCAAGTGTATGATTGACACTGCAGTCATCACAATTGTAATTTTAAGAGTGGCTTGCAGGTTTACCCCAATATTTGAAGGTAGAATATATGGTTTCCAGTGAAGATACTCCCTGAAACGCATTCATTCAATGTTACTTAGTTTATATATACAACAGTATCCACACTATAAGTTATAACTTTATCTAGATTATAGATGATTATATCATATACGTACCTGCCCATAAGATTACCGGGTTTTATCCCCATGTAGATCCCTTTGAACATTTTGACCCGTGGTCACTAAGGTATGAAGGAAATCTATGACACCATGAAAGACAGCCAGGAATACATGTCCGGACTGGACGAAAAGCTGGTTGTCAACCGAGTGCCCAGCCACATCAAGCGCAAATACGCCAAAGATCCCTGGGCTGATGGATGATTTGTGTTTTTTTGGGGATGGATCATGTTTGTTTTTTCCCCCCGCAACCCAAAAAGAGATAGACAAGTTAGACACGGTAGAAACTTATACAGGGAAACCGGGGAAACATTATCTCAGTTAAAATGGCCACCATTTGGAGAGTCCATGAGGGATAGTTTTGGGACGTTTTGGGTGCGAAGAGGGGCGGCTTTTTGAGCAAAGCCAAGGATGTGCAGTACGTGAAACATTACCCAAAGATGCTTGGGCCTGCGGGGGAACGTGGAGGTGTTGGCCGTGCTTGCCAGGGTTTTCTCTTGGAAAGTGTAGTGTAGAGTTTTGATGCAATTTATGTTTTTGAATTTGTAGTACAAGGTGGTGCCCCCCCGTTATACGTTGATATATAAACCTCACTAATAATATGTTACTACCGTAGGCCCTAGTTGCGTTTGTTGTAGGACAAGTTACCTATTATCAAACCATTGTTATGGATATCCTGGCCCACAACTATAACGGTTGATACTTGCCGGGGATTAACCCCCCCTTCACAACGAATAGGTCAATGAACATTTTCTATATTGAATGATGATAAATCTTCGATCAGACCGGCCTGTCTATCTTTTTTGAAGGTGGACATTGTTGTGGTTGAATCGAATGGCAACTTGAGGATGTGGTACAAAAACAAGAGCTTCTTTCGGTACAGGCAGGGTACCATGGTTCACATGTGGCCATCCCATCAAAGGACAGTGAAGGATGGTGATAGCAGTATGATGGGGAAGCAACGAGACAAAGCCTTATAGAAAAGTAGCAGCTTTTCCCATAGGATCCATCAAGTGGATCAATGGGGATCTGATTGTGTCTTTAGGGGATCTACTTACGGTAGAAATTCACGATTTTTTTAATCCTAGCTTTGGAGTTGACGTGGTGAAGAATCAATCAAATCATGCGATTTTGAAGGCGTAAGCTGTGTATGGACGGGCTTTCATATCAATGTGGAAGTTCAATCACCGCGTATTACTTTGCTGCACCTGTGGGTAGATTGTGCAGTTCATCGCCTTGAGATTTGTGTTGTATATTGGTTTGCCTGAAGGTAGGGTACGGTGAATCGTCATTTGTATTGAAATGAACATTTGGATGCATACCCCATCTGCAGACGTACCCAAGTTGGATACATGTAGAATAATGTAGATACATAACTTAACTGCTTCTGTATGCGTATATGCCATGCCATTATGTCTCCATTATCCCTTTAAACCACATTAAACCACCCTTTTGAGTATATAGTGAAATCAAAAAAACTTGGATGAATGGGATATGATCGATATTCATGAGGAATTTAATGGATATCAATTATCAATTTATCCCATTCATCCAACGTGCGGGGACAATCCAACTTCCGATAGCCAATCTGTGGGCCCTTTCTCAAGGGCCCCCACCTTTCCGATTTTACGATGTGTTGATAGGTAAATCATCATTTTTATAATCTATAAATGGGCAATCTTCTGTATAGATATGTTAAATAACCAGAGGGTAGCTCATTTGTGTTGGTTTTATTGATCTATGTGTGTGTTTCATTCCTATCAACATTAATCAAACAAATCAGATCCAGATTCCCTGCAAAAAGGGAACCCCAATCCTCACATACCCTCTGGTAATTTAACATAACTATGGAAAATCACAATTTTTGATGGGAAAACTCACTATTTCTATGGCCATTTTCAATAGCTATTTTGACATAACCAGAGGGTAGCCATCCTCACATAGCCAGGATATCGATCACCTCGTGCCCGGTGCCAGGCCGAGTCTTACAGCTACAGCACCCTTGGGGAAGAAGAAAAAGTGAGCCTCACCTGGGCTTCGTTAAACGGTTTCATGCGCAGAGAAAATCGAAGTTGTCAGCAAAAATGGTGAGGTAATGTGAGGTATACATAACATTACATAATAACTATTGATAACACATCAATAGCATCATGAATCCGAAATTTGAAACTGTGATAGGAACTATCAGTATTTTGCCTCGTGAATAGATAAATCACGATAAATCGTATTATGACTATGTCTTGAATAATGTCGTTTCAACGAAATCCGTGTTCAACCCGATGACTGGGGTGGTCCCAATCGACTGAACCAACCGTCGACTTTTCCTGGCTTTTTTCAGCATTGGATCAGCTCCTTCGATCGTTAAAACATGTTCTGATTGGTGGTTTCAAAATGTTTCAAACATTTGTTATTGTTCCATATGTTGGGAATAATCATCCCAACTTTCCTATTTTTCAGAGGGGTTGAAAATTGAAACCACTAAGCAGTGTTAAATATCTTAGCTTTCAGATCGCAGAGGATGTTTCACCATAGTTTTTCACGCCATCGTTTCACAAGAGGCTTAAAAAGCGGCGGGTTTTGGAGGCAGTTTCAAGCGCATTCATGGGCTGATAGATCCGGATGGGGGTTCGTCAGGGTGCGGATGGACTAGTGACGATTAGTGGGAAACGTCCTTCAAACATTTGCTAAAACTGGTTGGTGGTTTCAATCATTTTTTATTTTCCATATGTTGGGAATAATCATCCCAACTGACTAATATTTTTCAGAGGGGTTGAAACCACCAACCAGTATATTATAGATTTTTCTGATGATAGGTTTCAACCTGAAAAATGGCTGTCGTTTGTATTGCATTTCTTACTTCCAGGATTCCAAGCTAGTCCCCCGTCTGAGCCGCAGGCCAATTGAGCAGGGTTATACAGAGATGTATGATATCATGTGTGATGCCATTGGATGCAAATACAGTAATTGATATAAACAAAATAATCATATCATATACAGCGATTAGAAATAACAATAATATAATATATCATAATATGGTATAGGGTGATATGCTGCAGCAACAACAGCAACAGCAACAGCAACAGCAACAGCACCAACGCCAACACCAACAAAACATCATAATCATCATCATCATCATCATCATCACATTGACAGTAGTATAGCAAGAGTAGAAATAATCACCAGCACTATGCCGCATCCGTTGCAATGAACTTTGCCAGCAGAGCCCCACCCCTGGCTGCCATTCGAAACGGTCAAGCTGTCAATTGTTCGAGATCTAGCTGCCATGGTTATACCCTCTGGCAATCATTTTTTTAATGGGAAAAACATGGGAAAATCATACGGAACATATGGGAACAATCCCCGATAAATGATGTTGAATGGGAAAATCATCGAACTAAGCTGGGGTGACTTTCCAGCAAACCACGTTTCATTACCAGAGGGATAAGAATTTGCGACTTCCGAGGTCACCTCATTGTTACTCCACATGCCAAGTCTGAACTCAGTGATCATCTGGAAACGTGGGATTCCAGATTGAAAGAATCAATGCTGCAACATGGTAACAAAAAAGTGAGGACAGATCAGTTCATGTGACAGACTTACACTGGAATAACCATACACTTGGATTGTTAGACTGTTTTGGGGTTGGATTGAAAAAACGACATGGGCAACCCATGGTAACCCACTCAAAGTGACACTTAAGCCACAAGACATGGTGCCAGAGTGGAAATGGCGCTAGCCATAGGCCCTGACGGTCCAGCATTGCTGGGGATTGTTGGAGGTGTCCTTGATGGGATGCCAGTTCCAGGGGATAGAACTGAAAGACATTGCTAGACATAGCTACACCCTCCAAGTCGACATAAAAAATTGGGATTTCACCCATTAATTTTATTACTTTGACCTATTCTTATCGGTACTTTCGGGGCCCATGTGCACGTCTTCAGGCAACCTTCTTGAAAGATTCAGATCAGAAGAACTCATTACCTACCTGTAACCTATTTACTGAGGCTCCCTGTAATTCATCTGGAACTTGCTGTCTTTATCAATAGAAACTTGAGCCAATTTTTAATGATACCGTTCACTCCTGGACGTTGGTTATTTTCAGCGCCTCTAAGGGATCCTCAAGATGTGGGAGATTTTTATGGTTGAAGTTGCTACCCTCTGGTAATTTAACGTAGCTATTGAAAATGGCCCATTTATAGTTGATTTACCTATTAAAAAAGGGTGATTTTCCATAGCTATATAGTTTACCAGAGGGTAATACCGACTACACATGGTTTGGCAATAGTTAAGTTTCTGCATCACGTGGATGGGGATAGATGGGGATATTCATGGAATATTGCTGGCAATGGGGGATACTCATAGTGACCTTACCCATTCCGACTATGATTCGGGAAAACACCATGGTATTGCCCCTCAAATACCATCCAAAAGGGAGAAGATAGGATCCCCAGGGATATGATTGACCCCTTGGAAAACTCAGATGGAATCGCAACAAGTCCGAGTTTCCCTGCCAGTTTGCAGGGGTGTCATGAGCTGCTGCATTTCTTGATTGGATTCATATACATCCGCTGCGCCGACGGATGTTTGTCTGGACAGATATCCATGTTTTTTCAAACCAAAATACCATGGCTTCCCTGCAAACGATTCTTGAACGACCTCGATTGTGAAAACATGGCCAAAAGCCACACATGCCGGTGATAACCAAAAGCCAAAACGAGAGGTTTCCCAATTTTCGGGCTCTCCGCGGTATCAAAAGCCGCCGGTTGCACCGTTGCACCGCCCGTGTAGCCGGCGTAGCCGGCGTAGCCCTGCCACCATGGACACTGCATGGCATCGCAATCACACCACCCTTCCCGCGCTGGATGTCTCTTGGCAGGCTCCATGATGGCCAGGGCACCCTCTGGCGTCATCAAACATGGAGGGGTTGTTATGCCAAAAGAATCGTGGGTGAATGTGTTAAAAATATTTAAACATCCGGGCAAGCATGGATCTTCGAAAGGAACATGCGCATGAACACAAGTGCAGAAAAGAGTTCCAGCAGGAAATTTGAGACGTTTTGATGCGGGGCATAAGAGAAGCAGAGCTCCTGCCACCTGCTGAAATTAAACTACCCCAACATGGGGTTGTTTGAAAATATGGTACCCTCAAAATTGATACTAGCTGGTCATACTTTCTCCCAGAAATTCGCGAAGCGGTTTGTGTAGAAACCCTATTTTAGACATGCGCGCAGCAGCTCAGGATAGCCTGCATCCAATCCAACTTTGCTGGGAAAATCAAGCTGTACCTACCATATATTTTTTGGCCTATTTTTTAAGCCTATGTAAGGGAATATCCCCAGAAAATATGGCCCAAAATATGGTACTAACGTACCTCCATTTTAGGACCCAAAAACTCCCCACATGTCCCACCTTTGCCAAGGAGGTGACGGCTTCCATGCAGCTGGGAGCGGTGAGCAAAATGAAAACCCATGAGTCCAAGTATCTCAGCAGCATATGAACGGCCAAAACCTGAATTTGGGCATTATTCATGGATTTTCTAATGCAAAATTCATGGATGTTCTAATGGAGTTTCTGACTTTAGCCGACTTTTGCGCTGGGTTCCAGATTTGCTGAATCTGCTGAATTTCTTGATTTTTAATCCCGTTCCCAGCAGTTAGTTAGGTTGGATTTTCCAGGATTTTCATGTTTTAGCTACAGGTGATGTTTTCTAGATCCATTCGGGAATCTGCTCAGGATATTCTCTTGTTGGGGGACCATTGTGCAATTCAAAGTCTCTGTTCAAGCTTTGGATGGAGCGGTTAGGGCAAGTGGATTCAACATTATTCCACATTATTTCCACCATTTGCACAGATAGATTTAAACAGCAGAAGACGGGGGATGGAATCAGAACAACAACAGCAGCAGCCACAACAACAAGAACAACAACAACAACAACAGAAATTGGGAAGTTATTTACAGCACCCCATTTTTCGAAACGGACGTGGTTCCACAGAAATTCTTTAAAAAAAGCGGGGTTTTGCACCCAAGGAGGATAGGAATGACCCAGACGGTAGGAATCTCACAGCTTGCAGCTTCTTTGCACAACATACCCTCCGGTAAACAGCCACATAACTATGGAAAATCAATGAAAATCACCATTTTTTAATGGGTAAATCAACGAACTAAATGGCCATGTTCAATAGCTATGTTAGTCATTACTAGGCCGGGTAACATTGCAAAGACACTGGTCTCGAGCCGAAGAAGATGGCATAGAGCATTCTCGCCCACACAATGCAACACACAACAGTAAGATGATGTTCGGATCAAATTTTTGTTGCGACATCAACGAGTTTGGATTTCGTTGATGATGTTTGGTCTGATGATTTTTTTGTAGATGTTTTTAATATTTTGTAGTTCAGCCAGATTACGCAGATTGAGACTCTTTGAGAATCTTTTTTCGAATCCTGCAAACCGAACCATCATCCAACCGTGGCTGAAGTGATGACGTCCTGAGGTATCAATTTCAGGATTTCCGCGCTGAGATGATGGAGGACTTTCATAAGAAGACCTCCTACAAGCTTGGCAGGCGCGGTCCAAAGTGATGGGCGAATTCTTCCAGAATCAAGCCAGAGCAAGCCGATCAGGCTGCTATTTCACCAGTGTTGAGGTATTTTTGGGTTGCTTCTACCATTTTCATCCATTTTCTACCCCTATGATTTATCTAGATTCCTTGAAATCTCAAGTTTGGACCCGAAATTTCCTTTTGCTCGCCACGCGTACAACCTGGCGTTTGCCACCAAAATCCTGCAAACTTGTGAAAGCCCTGTTTTGGCGGCCTGTTATTGGAGAAAACAATTCAAGGTGGTGACTAGAAATGTCCGGGCTCAACAAGTCCCATCAAAAATGCATTCGTGTCCTTATCTCATCCAAGGTGGTGCCTCCTAGATAGCTTATTTTGATGTACAAGTATTCAGAACTAACAAAGCTAGGGTTTATGGATGTTTATGATAGATATCAAGCAGCTTCATGTGGTGGTAATAAACCAACATGTCTGTCATCCTTAAAGCCACTACTTGGTGTTTGATCCCTCTGAGTCCACTGGGTATGGGATGTATCCGGCACCAAATCTGGTTGGTGGTTTGGAACATGTGTTTATTTTTCCATATCTTGGGAATGTCATCATCCCAACTGACGAACTCATATTTTTCAGAGATACCCCTAGATTGATCCTCTATAAAATGCCGATGCTTTGACTCTATAAAATGCTGTTCCGGGACCCATTTTATAGAGAACTGGCTTGGTCGTCTATAAAATGCCCCTCCAGAGCTCC
>Ga0126342_10004526_pt1 | contig 23808 bp, 16 predicted proteins | sample Cyp1metagenome_FD_92528 | JGI IMG/M metagenome (GOLD analysis project Ga0126342, IMG submission 92528) | Coral microbial communities from Lord Howe Island, Old Settlement Bay, Australia - Cyphastrea 1 metagenome | ecosystem: Host-associated > Invertebrates > Cnidaria > Coral ...
ATGTCGAAAAAGTGCACGCCGTTGTGGCGCGAAGCACATTTCGAAGTCAAAATGTTAAAAACACTAGGGGTTCGGACCACTTTTGGAGGTTGAGATGTCGAAAAAGTGCACGCCGTTGTGGCGCGAAGCACATTTCGAAGACAAAATGTTAAAAACACCAGGGGTTCGGACCACTTTTGGAGGCTCAGATGTTGTTTCGCTTGCCAAACGCAAAAGAAAGTGCACCTTGTCAGAACTGAGCAAAACGATGCAAAACGTGAAGTTTTGTAGCATTTTCAACTACAACCACCACTGCACCACACTACATTCCAATACGCTACACTACAACTACAACTACACCTTCACTACATTCCACTACACTACACTCCACTACACTCCACTACACTAATTTCCACTACACTCCACTACACTACACTACAATACACTACACTACAATACACTACACTACATTACATTCCACTACACTACACTACACTATACTACACTACACTACATTCCACTACACTACGCTACAATACACTACACTACATTACATTCCACTACTACACTACACTATACTACACTACACTACATTCCACTACACTACGCTACACTACACTAACGACAACTACAACAACAACTACAACTACAACTACACCTACAACTACAACTACAATACTACAATACTACATTCACACTACGCTACACTACACTACACTAATTGCACTACACTACACTACACTAGGCTCCACTACACTACACTACACTGAATGACACTGCACCACAGATAGACAGGTAGACAGGTAGACAGGTAGACAGATAGACAGATAGACAGATAGACAGATAGATAGACAGATAGACAGACAGACAGATAGATAGATAGACAGATAGATAGACAGATAGACAGATAGACAGATAGACAGGTAGACAGATAGACAGATAGACAGATGAAAGAGAGAGAAAGAGAGAGAGAGAGAGATAGATAGATAGATAGATAGGTAGGTAGGTAGGTAAATAAGTAGATAGGTAGATAGGTAGATAGGCAATTAGGTGAAAGAGAGAGAGAGAGAGAGATCGATAGATAGATAGATAGATAGATACATAGATACATAGATACATAGATAGATAGGTAGGTAGGTAGCTATAGATAGTCAGAGAAAGAGAGAGAGAGAGGAGAGACCTCTATCACCTTTCGGTCCATCAGCAAATTCGCTCTGCCATCCCTGATTCACAACAACCAATCTCTCCTATAGGTTTCCTATTTTTGAAACTTCCGCCATCGCCTTGTGCGGTACTACTGGTAAAATCTACTAAATGATACTAAATGCACTCATCGCTAATCCAGAACGATTGACTCTGGGTAAGGTGCCAGCCTGCGGGTAGAGGCAGTAGTGCCTTGGTGATCACTACGTGGAACACCGTGGAACCATGGAAGTAGTGTGAAAGGTTCCAATTTCCTCGCCGGGTCGCTGAATCATGAAGATCACATCAAAGAAGACCTAAGAGCATGTTTTCTTCACATTCTTCACACTGCAACGACCAGGAGCCCCAAAAAAATGTGCACAGCACAGTCCAAAGCTAATCCGAAGAATCCATGCAACCAAGGCACAGAGACATTGCCAAGCCTTGGCTCTGAAGAAGGCAGACTATTCTGGGCAACAAAAAAGGTTGCCTCTGAAATCCCTTGGGGTCTTTAATAAATTTAAGTTCACCAACTGTATGACATTGTCTAACTACATGGACCAGCGAAACTCACTGCAAATCCAAGGGATGTGTCTGCCGCCAGCTGCGTCGCCGCATCTTTCTCGGCGGGGCGGCTCCATGCTTGAACAGACGGTGAGGCTCGCTACAGCGAAGTGTTAGACAAGCATCGCTTCCGAGGCTAGTGCTTTTCCGGCTTTCCGGAAGGTGTAGCATTGGTAACTCGAGTGGCCCACCGCCTGGTAGTTGTAGATGAGTGCAGCATCTTCCTCCTTCTTTGTCTTGAACTGGTGTGAGTTCATTCGCGCCTGTGAGAGGAAAAAGTTGGCGAAGTATTGCATCACTTCAATCGCATGCGGGCCGTGATTGATACCCTCCTCAGGTGCCCAGGAAAACAACGGCCTCTCCGGGTGGAACTGCACCCCAAAGATGGGTCGCTCTCGGCCTTCAATGACCGAGACAAAGCTCTTGCCCTTCCTATCCTGGTTGGTGGACAAGACCTGAAAGATCTGCTTCAACTGGCTGTTTTTCTCAAATTCCTCCAGGCTTTCAAGGGCGGGGCCTTTCACAAAACCCGAAGAAGACAACATATATATGTATGTATGTATGTATGTACGTACGTACGTACGTACGTAGGTACTTAGGTACGTAGGTACGTAGGTACGTGGGTACGTAGGTACGTAGGTACGTACGTACATACGTAGGTAGGTAGGTATGTATGTATGTAGGTAGGTATGTATGTAGGTATGTATGTAGGTATGTATGTATGTAGGTAGGTATGCATGTATATATATGCATGTATATATATATATATACGCATTTGCATAATTTCATTGCAGAAATGCAAGGGGCCAAATATTTGGCCCATTTTCAACGTCTGGGCATGTCATACTGAGTCATACTGTATGACAGTATGTCCCAGGATGAACCCATGTCCTCAGGTGCAACTCCATCATGGTGCAGGTTTGTGGTCAGGTTCTCCTCGGTGATCCAACGCTTCAGCTGCGCGGGAAAGGCCTGTCCCAGCAGCCGGGAGCGCTGCGCCGCGGCGGTGAGGTCTAACGGAAGGGACAGGTCTTCGGAATCGTAGGCGTAGGTCTGGAGCACCCGCCCAGTACCTGGCACAAGGTTGACCTGGCCTGGCTGCGATGGGCGCCAAGCCAGGCATCACCCCAATTGTCAACCTGGGAAATTGTTTTAAAAAAGAACTGAGGTGATAGAATTCTTACCTTGCAAAAGAAGATCATGTTTGCGGTTTGCGGGCCAAAATATGTTGTTTCCGGAATGTCTTTGTGGGTGGAGCATGCCTCAGGAATATTACACCATGTTACACCAAGGTTTGAAAGGCCGTCCATGGCCATCCCCGCCTGCCCCCAGCACGGAAAGGGTTTGCAAGCCTAGGCAGGTCCCCCACAAGGGCACCCAGTCACTGGATGTCAAGGTCAGATTGAACAGCACCGATGCTGCGTGGAGGTACTGCTTGGCTTCGGCATTGGATTGCCTGGCAATATCCACCCCTCCTCCTGTGAAAAGGATGCCGTTCACCGCATCAAAGGCTTCCGCCAACTCACTGTCGCTCCAATCGTACAGAAGTGGCACCACACGTCCACCTGAACACATCCATTGGCGACAAAATGTATCAATATCTCCCAAGGTTTGATCCTTCAGTCACTTCAGTCCTTGACTTCAAAGCCTTCCATGGGCGCAAATCAATAGCATGCTATTGTGAGAATGATTTAGGGAGGACTATGCGTCCAACGCCTGAAACTGAGGGATTGTTGCTACAACAATCACATCTTCCATCATTCTCATGCTATCCTCATGCCATCAATTCCGGAGCGCCCCGCCTGCCGCCTCAATGAATTTCGAGTACAGCGACGCGAAGCACGACACAGTGCCAGCCATGGTCATAGCGGTCATAGCTGTCTCGCAACCTCCATCCGCGGGAACCGACAGGACCCCAATAATGGGGGCATCCGTGGCGCTACACGACGTCAGCATCAAGCTCAAAGCGCCGCTCACAAGGCGCTGGAGTGTTCGACCCATGGCACCGGCAAAGAGTGGGCTTAGTATAGCCCCATGAAAAGAGCGGTGCCCACAAAACGATGTAATGCATTTGCAGTAAGAATCGGTAAGAATACTATAATATTATATTATATAATATATATATATTACCCACCTGTGTGTGTGCGTATCTGTGTGCGTGTGATTATATATGAATCTACTGTATATTGAAACGAAAAGCTGGAAGAAAATTTATATGAGGTGTAGACTTAAAAATTCAAAATCCAATTTAAACTGCGTTCTGCCGCACTGCATGCTTTCTTTTTTTTGGCATGCTTTCTTCCCATGGCTTCCGGAAAGAACAGCTGCTGCGTCAAGAGTTCGTAGCTCTTACCCGCAATAGTTGCAAAGTGGGATCAAGCTCAACCGCTATCAACCGCTCGCACCTGCTATCGGATGTCTATTTACAGAAAAATGCCCATCCCAGACACTCAGCATGGCCATGAAGCACTTGGCCAAGAGACATGAGCTTGGCTGGATCTCCAGATACTTTGCTCCAGTCACTGGTCAGCCATGAGTCCAGCAGCAACCTCAAAATGCGCTGCGCCGCTGGCGGTCCAAAATGGAACAACGATCATGGTATACAACGGCAATAATGATAATGATAGTACTGATATCAAAAAATAAAATCATGACAACAAGAACAAATGAACAATAATCATCAATAAGAAGAAGAAGAAGAAAAACAAGTGACAATCGTCATCATCTGGATCTGTTGTGTGCATTCCTTGTGTCTGCGAATCTACCTGTGGCCGCCTGTGGCACTGGACTTCAGAATACCGCATGTCTGGTGCCGGTGAGCCAAGATGCTGAGCCACACTCAACAAGCCTCGGAAAAAAGGGAATGGAAAAACTCAACACCCAAAAAAGATGTCACCTCCTGTGCAGTATGATATATGTAAAGCAAGGGCAATATGAATCCCACGGAACAACGATGACATCGTTTTCAAGTCCTCCCATGAATGGATGGTATGCATTGATATCAATGGATATAAATCATTTTAAATGATATAAATATATATATATAAATAGGCCATCTGGAGCAATCTCAAAGCCTCTCATCCTCCCACCTCCCGTGAAGTCCAGGAGGACATTGTAGATCGTCCAACCGACCTCAGCGAGATTTTCCACTCAGTTTTTGGTTGCTTCAACGTATTTAAGATATGTAAAGATCAGTTAAGATGCTCACTCAGAAACCTGGTTAAATGATGTTTAATGCTGTTAAATGGCAAAGTTGTTCATCTCGCGCCCTTTATGTGGGGTATGCACTGATATTAATGATACTAGGCCGAAGTGATGTAAACCTCAAATGTGATCTCCAGCACCAAGATCTTCCCGTTGGCGCCAAGGAACGGTGCTTTTCCGTTGGTAATTGAGCCAGACTTGCGGGCAATATTTCACCACAGAGATCACCACCTTGACCTGGTGGGAACCGGTGCTGGAACTGGGTGCCTACCTGGAGCATCCTGGAGCTACCCGTGCCAGGCCCAGGAATGCCCAACCGCCCCAGGCCCCAGGCGCCTCCGCGAGCACGGATAGAAAGCTGAGCCATTTGCTGCAACACCTTGGTGCGTGCCGTTGAATGGGGCACCTTTTTTGACCCAGGAGGACCCAGATGCCACCGGCTGCGCCCAAGGTGCTGAGGAAGTCCAGCCAAATAGATGGCGAGCACCACAGAAGCAGCACCTCCCAGCTGGACATCCCAAAAATCGACATGGATTTGGCGTGATTTTGTCTCATAATTATATATATATAGAGATATGTTTACCCCAAAAATGGCTGTTCAAGTTGGAAAAAAAATGTTGAGAAAACGATGATAAACCATGGGATGAAATAGACGTCCAACTCTTTGAGACAATATGGGAAGATGATCCATGAGCCATCGCCATCACCATCTGCCAAGGATGTCTCATCCGCACCATGTGGCACCTACCAAGCATAGAGATCCAACCACTAAACCTCGAAATAAACGTTCCTGACGGTTCAGACGTGGATAATCCCAGTAGATACCTCGGCGGTTCGTGCAAACTCTTCAGTTGAACCATGTTGAACCCTCACCTGCACCGACAGTTTGAGAAAGGGTGGCTGTCTCTCAAATTGTCCGAATTCAGTTTTGCTAAATGTTGAGGCTGGGTTTTGCTAAATTTTGAGAGACAAATTGGGTGGATGTCTCTCAAATGTTGGTCAATCTCCACATCTCCCAATAATCGGTTCATCTGTACCGTCCCAATCCTCAGCCCATGTTTTGTGTCGGATCGGCTTCGAGTTTCTGGATCTCTGGCCCTGTTTGGTCGGCCACGAGGTCATCCTATACACCAATTCAGAGGTACTGTGAGACGCTGAGCTCCAGCACCCGGCTATACAAAGCAAGGTCAAAAATGCCAGAATCTAAGAGAATGGCAAGCAGAAACCTGCCAGAAAGCCGGAAATCTTCATGGACTTCAATTGATTTCACTGGATTTCAATGGGTGTCCTCCCTTTTTTCATATGTCATCATATTTCTGCAGTTCTGCTGGGTATTCTCCCATGGCTAAATTCAAGCTGGAAATCATGCATGGATTTCAGGAGGCTCGAGATGTAGAGAGGCAGCTCCAAGCAGAAATGAACCATGCAGCAAAGCGATGTTCAAGGTTTGGGCAGTCATCTCTTCTAAAATCCTAAAATGATTACCCTCTAGTAATTTAACATAGCTATTGAAACTCACCATTTTTAATGGTTTTCCCATTAAAAATTGTGATTTTCAATAGCTATGTTAAATTACCAGAGGGTATCTCTTGCTTCCTCTACCACTTCAGGGCCTTACCACATTTCTGCTCATAGATTCCTCCTCTACTATACAAAGAAAAATGCAGGAGGACGTCAATGTCCTTTCTTCTCAGCCGAAAACGATCAATTTCACAAGAATGTCCCCATCTTCCAATCATATGATATTCCATCCATCCATAAATCTCCAATAACCTTCGCATCGTCTCTCTACCCTCATCCCCAGCACCCCTGCTTCAGTCACAGCGGAATGGGTGGTGCCAGCAGCAAGGCCTTGGACCGCCTGTCCCTGGCACAGCTCCTATCTGCGCCATCTGACATATGGATGTGGCTCAATCCCGGTCCTGACGTGAGTAACCCATGAAAATTCTGTTCCCCAGGTGAATCTTCTTTTTTACTGGGTGTTGGGCCATATTTTACCCAAGTAAACCCTGTTCGGGTTTTAAAACTTTAAACGTAAACCCTTATCACCATTTATCACCCATCTCTTTGGATGTCCATACTAAAAAACCAGACCTTTCACACCTGGCATCCTTTAAATTCATGGTGTTGCGTCATGGAATGTCATGGAGCTGCGCCAGTTGGGTCTCAGGGCCTTTCTTCTTGGATGGCAGGAGGGAACGACCAGGTCCAACAGCTTGGTTTTATGCTATAAAAAGGTGCCATGGGTCTCTATCATGTAGGAATGGCATCTATATGGAGAACAACCATCTCGATGTGCATCTTGAAAAATGCTCCAAGTGGTGATTGCTTATAGTGACCATCTTTTCCGGAGTTGTTACCAAGTCACCCAGGGTTTGACCTAAATAGCAAGCTTGGCTGACACTCACATGATACATCTCTCTCTCTCCCTCTTAGGATTTCAAAAAGGAACCCCCAAAGGTCAGAGAGATCCAGTGATTGATGATGTGCAATCACCATCGTTCATGTCTAACCTGTACCTCCTTCGCACCCTCAGTGTGAGCCAGTGGCACCGCGAATTGGAAAGCTTTCCCAGGAGGCTTTGGTATGTTGTGGTGGTCATGTTGCTTCCAGTGGCTCTGTAGCCGCACAACTTCAACGAAATATACGAAATGCTTGCAATGCTTGACATGGAAGGTCAGTATATAGTTCTATCTTTCTCACGGACCTATTTGGAAACCAAAGCCATCCTTTTCGCTTCTGTATCCCCCAGCGTCACCGGGGCGGCGCATATGCTGGTCCACACGAAACGCATCAGCGTTTTTTCATCTCCTTCACCACGAAGCTGCCATAATTGCTCGCCTTTAGCACCAGCCATTGGTGCAACAGGGTGCAACAGCTACTCCCGATGTTCTGGATATAGTTGAAGTATATGTATATAAATTAAGTAAATATGTTTATGAATATGTGTGTGTAAATATGTGTAATTATATGTATGTATAAAGATATGTATGTAAATAAAATATAAGCATTACTGTGTATATAAATATGTGTGTGCATGAATAGTAGACAGTATGCATATAGTATGCAAATATAGATTCCTTCAAACTATCACAACGGTCACCTAGGCAGCTGGCCAATCTTATGCTGCAAGTACATTGATTCAAGCGGCTTGCCATTGTATTCCCCAAGTCTCTTTGCAAAAATGAAAGGATTTCACTATAGTAACCACAAAAACAGAAAAGGTTAAAATGAAACATTAAAATACAATTGCAATGGTGAATTACTTGTGTGCATCTTATTGGGATTGCTGGTAGTTCCGGTATCCAGTTGCTCCAGCGCCCAACCCCAAAACCATGGCAAGCGCACGGACAAACTCTGCAAGGCTGCCACGCTCTCCGCCAGAACTGCTTTCAGTTGCTGACGGTCCTGAAATGGCTAAATGACCAGCCATCGAAGTGAGACAAATGACCAGTTCCATCCAGTTCCCCAGTGTTGTGGATGGTTATGGATGCTTATGGGTGGTTGTGGATGGTTATGGATGGTTATGAGTGATTGATACATAAATGTGTGTGTGTTTTCATGTATGTGTTTACGAATCTCTCGTTATTCATCGAATTATTCACCTACTATTACTTGGAGCTTAGACATAAGCGTTACTTTTAGGGAACATGAGTGGGACGTGAAACCGGGGCTCAAGCACACCTCGGTCGCTTTTGTCTCAGTGGGGCGGTGCCATGTTCAGACTGCTGGCATTTGTCCTGCTGAGCGGCTCCGGTTGTACCGGCTGGTGGAGCAACAGTAGTGTTCCTGAGCCTGAAGGCCCTTGGAAGGCATGGGCGAGGGAACATGTCCCAACAGCTGTCTCTCGTTTTGATCAGCTGGCGGAAGCCTATCAGAGCGTTAGAGAGACTTTGTCTGGATGGGGTGGATATCCCGTGGACTGGGGAATCTGGTCGATCTTCGACGGACTTGTCGGACTGGCTGGCTGGGGTCTTTTCGGTTCGGTTTGGGGAGACGTCAAAACAGGCTGTCGTCGGTTGATCCAAATCGTGATCGTCCTGACCCTGTGCGTGGTGGCTCACTATGTCTGGGCAATCTGCTGGCCCATCGTCTCCCTGGTGATAGCAATCGTGATGACATTCATCTGGGTTGTGAGAAAGGTGGTCAGAGTAGCTGGGCGAGTGATGTTTCATCTTCAGCGGGCCTGCGGTGGAACTCCGGAGGCGTTGGATGCAGAGTACTACGGTCCGGGCACTGGAAGCGTACCCGAGACGTCTGAGCTCAGGAAGTTCAAGTACCTTAGCTCTCAGGAGAAGTGGGTCGTCGTGCGGAGAGGCAGCGAGGTTGCAGTCTTCAAGGTGAGCCCAGATGCTCAAACAATCAGGTCCAGTGGTCTCTATGTGGGAATAGAACCTGACACCCTTCGGGGAACTGCATCGCTGCTTCGAGATCTGCAAGGGCATGACAAACTTCACCTATGCAGGAATGAGTCTTGTCCAGAGGATGGACAGCATTTCAAGTCCTATGGATTGGCCCGCAAGTATGATCCGGAGAAGTTTGAACTGGCTTTGGCGGCTCAGGGTGCGAAGGATGCTGGCGGGCTTCTATGGAAGTGGGCGTGGAAGGGCTCACAGGTCGTCAAAGGGAAGTTGGCAGACTTTGGCTCTGAGTCCGAGAATGAGGCACTGGTTTGCAATGCCCATCGCATTCGATGGTCCACCGCTGAGGGAGATGCCTTTTTGAGCGCCGGGCCTTGCACTGCACCTGCCAAAGAGCAGGTCCCTCTTTTGATCGAGGACGAACCGTCCCCGGGCATGGTAGGATGTTTTTGTCCCACTCATGTGAGTAAGTATGTTACCCAGAGGTACATGTTTAAGTGTTGTCAAACTGACTGCAAACGCTTGGGTCGAGCTTCAACTGGAGGGCTGCATGTGTGTTGGCACCACGAGCCGGGAGCGACTTCGAGGAGGTCGAGATCGCGTTCTCGAGACCGTCGGGGCCGAGAAGATGTAGGTGATGTTCATGAACGTGACACAGAACCAGTACAAGCACCTCCGGAAGTACCAGAACCCCAACTTCAGCGCTTGTTGGATGAGTTGAAGGACCTCAAGGAGAGTTTGCCCCGTGAGAAGGAGATCAAAGAGCAAGAGGAACCGTTGCCGCGAAAGAAACGGTTGGCATCAAGATCGCCAGGCGTCACTCCGAAGTCTTCTGTGCATCGACATCTGGCAAAGCTTGGGATGCTGGACTCACCAGATGGAGGAGATCACCGAAACTGGTTGGAGGAGTTCTTCGAACGTTATGCCCAAGGACGAGAAGTTGATCTTCCAGAGGGACAAGTTCGGAGGGCCATGGCTGAGGAGAAAGGTGTTGGGTTTTCCGAGCTGAGCAGGATCCTTCATGGTCTGGGTGTTGCAGAGCAGTCCAAAGGTCAGAAAGGGCTGACGAAGTTCCTGTCCAAGTGGAGAGCTGATTTTGAGGACGATGAGGAGCTTGGGACACCCTCGCCAGGGACAAGCTCCATTCCTCACTCTTGGAGTTTGGTCGCATCGGAGGCACCTTCGAAACCTTCTACCCCGCCGGGTCTGTCCAGTGGACCGGTGCAAGTGACAGAGAAGCCAGGGCCCCCTTTGATGATTGGGAACCCCACTATCTTTGGCAAAGATCGGAAGGCAGGAGCTGCTACAACAGGTTTGGGCACAGACACCATGGCAGTCTTGGCGCAGGCGATTCAGTCTCAGACGGCAGAGCTGGCGTCGTTGGTCAAGGCACAGTCTGAGCAAACCTCCCATCCTCAAGGAACAGTGAAGGGTTTGAACCGGTTGTCTGAGGAGATGGTTTTCGTCATCAGAGCCTGCGATCAGTACTCAGTGTCAGTGTGCCCAGGAGAGGTTGGATCCAGCCTTGCGAACGCACTGTTGTCAGCGCAGGTTGGAGCAGCCACGAAGCTGAGGGCCATGGGTTTTCGTCAACGCATGACAACACGGTTGGCAGTGGGCTTGGCGGGGCCGTATTGGGGTTCTCAGGAGAAGTGCTGTCTAGGTGCTTCGGACTTCATCCAGTACACCGACGCAGAGCTGGACGCCTTCGCTGTGGAACGAGGAGGCAAAGGTGCAGTTGATCAGAAGCCGGCTGCGCCAACGAAATTGGAGGACTGGACGGCCAGGGTGAAGAGACAAAATGAGATTTGGAGGTTGGTCTATGGTGAAGAGTGGAAAGATGTCCGAGAGCATGCAGCCGACACTTTGGCTGGCTGGCACCAGGAGTGTCCCCACAAGTCGCCCCTGGGCATCATCATGGAGGCTTGGGAAGAGTTGCATTGGAGGTTCCTGGAGGAGATCAAGGAGCTCATCAGAGGCATCAAGAAAATTGCCAAGAGGGAGAGCATGAGCTTGCAGGAGTTGCGCTTCTATGCGCTGCTGCCGGGACCGGATGGGCAAGCTTGGTTGAAGTTGCCCAACACCTTCGACATCCGCAACCCGGACGGGTGGTTCAAGACTGAGTTGGAGCCGAGGATCGAACGGCAGCAGGAACGAGCTCTATGGCGGCTCACCTGGGACGGAGGTCGACGAGATCGAGGGCATCCCGCTGGAGGAGATGGTGGAGCACAAGGGAACTATGCAGCCGGCGACAAGGGAACAAAAACCCTTCTCGGCCCCAAGCTGACCGCCGAGGAAGTCAACAGGGCGCGTGACAGAGCTCCTGTTGACAAGGGTGGAACACTTCTTTGTTGGTCCCACCTGACGCACCAGGGTTGCTCGTCCCAGAGTTGTCAGAGGTCCCATGAACCTTTGAAGGGAAGCTTCGAACAGCTGGACCCATGTGTGAGGATGCAACTCCTCAAGAGAGGTGGGTTGAAGAGGATGAAGATCGAGACCAAGGAGAGCGTCGAGCACAAGATCAAGGAGATCCGGGCTGCAATTCAAGCTGACAAGGCAGAGAAGATGTCCAAGCCCAAGAGAAAGGCTGGCGAAGGGGATGGGCAACCACCCTCGGAGCCTGCGACTGATGGGAAAGCTGGTGGACAGAGAGCCACAACTGTGCGCTTTTGGGACATTCCCGAGGAGTTTGAAGCAGTGGATTACACCAAGCAGGAGGACATCAAGGATCTGATACGTCAACCCGACCAAAGCTGGGGAGTTCCGGATGCTCATCAAGGACGTCCTCATTACGGTGGCGAAAATGAGGCCCCTGCTGAAGCGGTGAGCTTGGTGCAACGTGCCCGAGAACTTCAAACCGGGCCTGTTTTGTCGGCTTTGATCAATGCATCGGACGACCTGTACTCATGGGCGGCTACCAGAGTGGCCAAAGACCCCGCCATCTCATTGGAGGATTTGTTGGAGGAGATGCAGCTGTTTGGAGCTGCTGATTTGGCAGCAGAAGCGGCGAGCCTCATGGAAAAGACCCCCATGAGGATGAAGGCAGGAGAACAAGTGCGGCTCATCGTCAAGGACACGTTGTGGGCACCAGGTGAACCGGGACAGGGTGGCTTCGAGCTTGACGGAATATCCTGGAGGACCTGGGACTACATGGAGGACATCGTGATGGACGAGGAGCTGGCAGCTACTCTGGGCTTGGTCGAGCCGGTGGATGAAAAGCGCCAGTGCGTCACAAGACTGTGGCGGCAGGTGTGCTTAGCAGGAGGTTGGGACGCAGACCCACCCTTGAGGAGGTCGCTGAAGAGGCAAGGGCGCTACGTTTGGAGCAAACACGGCTTGCACTGGAAGCAAACTCCCAGATGGGTCAGGCGGCAGAGTTTGTCACGCCGGTTGAGCATGAGCTGAGGGTGTATGCACATGACATCGTCCACCCACATCATGAACGTGATTTTCGGTCATTTGCTGTCTTTCCGGTTGCAGCGCTGGAGGAAGCCAGAATTGTGGTGTTACGGGCTGACGTCCGAGGACGCCTGTTGGTGGAGGCCGTCGTGGGAGGAGCGTGGAAACCACACCAATGGACCATACGCACACTGATCTGGAAAGGGCATATGGTGCTGGCCCAACCACCGGAGGATTTTGACATCGATGCATGGTTGGAGAATGAGGAGGTGGTCACGACCCCTGTATTGGGTTTCCATTTCTTTTGGCATGAAGGCTGTCTTGCAGGCATTGCAAACCCAGTCGTCGAGCTGGAGAAGTCTCGGTGGAACTCAGACGCCACAGCCATCTAGCCGCTTTGGCCACTGTTGCTGGGGGCATGGATGTGTCCGACACAACGGTCATTCGAGGAAACCACACGGAGGGCTTGGTGCTGAGAGAATTGTTCGCTGGCCATGCAACCTTGACGGCAGAGTGGCGAAGACAAGGAGGAAAGGCTTTGGAGCCAGTCGAGGTCTTCACGGACCCACATATGAAAAGTGGCTACAATGGAGACCACGACCTTCTTCGCCCTGAAGTTCAACAAGCTCACTTGGCCAGAGCGAGGCATGGTCCGGAGAACGTTGGATGGGTGGCAGCACCATGCACGAGTTATTTTGATTGGAACATTGAGAATGGTGGCTCCCGCACGTTCAGTCAACCTGCCGGGGGAGATGGGAAACCCTTGACCGATCGAGAGCATGAAGGAAACCAGCTGTCAGAGTTCGGAGCGCTGTACTTCACCACGATGCTGGACAACGGCGGTTTTCCCTTCGCGGAGAGTTCTGGGAGCAATGGGACTTACCATGCTGGCAAACGGTCTTACGTCGTCCCGATGTTGATTGGGTGGAGTTTCGGATGTGCTCTTTTGGCCTGGGCCCTCCTGACGAGGAACATGCCTTCTACCAGCACTTGACCCGGGTCGTCTTCAAAAAGAATGCGGCGGTGAGGGCCGCCCTATCACGTCGATGCCCCGGAGTTGGCCCAACTCACAAACACGTTCCACTCAAAGGGTCCAGACCTGGCAGTCGCACCACACGATGCACGGAGGCTGGGGTCTATTGTGAGCAATTTGTGAAGACCATTGTGGATGTGGTTCGGAGCAATGTGGTTGTGGGGGGGGGTCAGTCTTTTCACCTTGGACAGACCTCTGAGTGAAAAGGACAAGGCTGGAGGGCGCACGGTCATTGACGTTGACGAAGAGGAGGAGCTCTTGGTGGTTGAGGAGGTGCCTGAAGAGTCCGTCTTGGTGGTCGAGGAGGTGCCTGAAGAGTCCGCCGCCAGTGAAGCAGAGAGCACTCATCTGGATCAAGGCCACGACGAGAAAGAGGAGAAGGAACCCGAAGAGATTTCTCGTAGAGCTGGCCAACCTGTTGAGAACTTGGATGAGGTGGGAGGAGCATGGCATTTGTTGAATGAAGTGCCCCATGACTTCCAACCATTCAGCATTGCCTTTGAACCTTCGGTTTCAATGGTGGCGACGGGGGGCGAAGATGGTCCGGATTTGGGTGATGTTCCAACGCCTGAAGCGGCAATGGACAGGCAGGCCTGGCATGAGTTCAATGATGTCAATGAGTTCGATGAGGTCATTGAAGCGTACATCTACGGACAAGATGGAGAAGATCCCAACGACAGCAGGTTGGACATGACCTTTGGTTTGGATAACCCAAAAAACTATGGACCGAAGATCTTCTTGCCGGATGGCAGGGACTATTTCCGACTTGGAGAAGGTCACTTGGTGGTATACCATGTGGAGCCCAGGAAGCACTACTTCGTTCCCTACCCGGTCTTTGGCAACGATCAGGGCTTCGGACCGGTTGACCTTCGCAGTGAGAGGCTCAGTGTGTGCAAATACCACGGGAGAGGCCCGTTTCGTTTGCTCACGGTGGGCCATTATCATGATGATTGGAGAGAGAATGGGGAGCGGGACCCAGATCTGGGTTACTGGGTCGGCTACAGTGTCTTCACGTTTGAGGGATGGAATCTCCCATGGTATGATGCTTTCTATGGAGATGGCGACCTTGGCGGAGAGGAGGACGATCCCGACGAGAACGATGAGGATTGGAACGAAGACGAGGAGGAAGAGTCCGGTGAGTCGGAAACCTCGTCCACGAGCTATGGCACTCTGACACCACGAAGTCGGTCACTCCGAAGAGCAGGGGGGTGCAACAATTCCTCAGCTGTTGGACAGAAGGCCCGGGACTATGTGAAGGTCATCCAATCCCTGGGCAAAGGGACTGCAAAGGACTGGGCGGAAGTGCTTCAATGTGGAGATGAACTTTTGACTCTGGCAGGAGGAGTGAAGGAGGCCGCCGAGGCTTTGTGGCATGTTCGAAAGGAACAGGACCTGGACAACCTCAGAGGGGTGCAGGACAAGGTCTTGGATGGATTGATTCACCCGCTCTTGCTGGACTATTTGCGGTCAGTGGAAGAGAAGGGCATGGTGGCACGGCATCCTGGTTCAACGGAAAGAGTCGAAGCTGGTCTTCATCCCAATGCGAAGGCTCACCTGGACCAGGTCTACAAGCAGATCTTCAAAGATGTCAGAAAGCACCGGGTCCTGGTTGTGCGCAAGGACAATGTGGCGCTGGGCAACACAGTATCCTCTCCGTTTGAAGCTGTCGACAAGATGCTACCAGATCGGTCGATAGCCCCGGACAAACGGGTGGTCCATGATCAGAGGCAGGTGAATCAAGCCACGAGCAAATGGTGGCACCCCCCGGCTTTGCAACCGACACATCAACAGATCGCCCGTCGGGTACTATGGCACAAGACTCGTTTCCCTGGCATTGACGTGGTGATCTGCAAGAGGGACATTGCTGGAGCATTCCGCCTCTTGTGGCTGGCTCCAAAGGACGCTCACCTGTTTGCAGGAGATCTTCCTTGGAAGGAGGAGATGATGGAGCAGGACACCGAGGGCATTTATGCGGAGGGCAACCATGAGAAGAGTGAGATGACGGTCATCTACTTGGTGTCCAGCTTTGGGTTCAGCGGCGCGCCCGGCGAGTGGACGGCCTTTGGAAGGGCAACGGAGGAGTACCATCGAGCCCATCGGCCAGGTGAATCCAGGAGGGATGGACTCGCAGGCTTTGACGCAAAGATCCTGGTCGATGACATGGTGCTGGTCGAACCTTTGATCGGCCTGAGGCCGTGGACGTCTGCCAGCTGCTATGACGAGGGTGTTCGGCTGATGCTTGGAAAGGATGCCGTGAACGAGGAGAAGAACCTGCTTGAAGGTGCCTACAAGGAAGAGCAAACCATCTGGGGATTGAACATCAACACCAAGGAGGACAGGGCGAGCCTTCCGTCGCGGCGCATTGAGAAGGGAGCTCATTTGTTGGCGCACCCAGCCTTCGACTTCGACTCCAAGGTGCTCACCCTGAGACAGCTGCAGCAGTTTCGAGGTATCGCCACCGGGTGGGCGGTGGTGGTGAGGGGCTTGAAGAATGAGCTCAAGGCCGCGGATGTGTTCCTCACCTGTGGAGATGGTTCCATGCCGGTCACGCCAAGAGTCTTGAACTACACAAATGAGAAGGCTGCCGGAGATCGAGCGTGGGATGACCTTTGGGCTCTTTTCGAAGTGTGTCGTTGGCTTTGTGCAAGACCGGAGATGTGGGAAGCTCAGTTTGGAGCGACCCTGGACGAGCTTTTGGAGCCAAGGGAGCGACTTTGTCTACCAGGAGGACACCGACATGCAGTGTTTGTCTCGGCGGATGCTACTCCGTCCATGGTTGGGGCCCTCGACTGGACGAACAAGCTGGCAGCTCAGATGAGCACATCGGAGATGGGCCCATGGCTCCGTGAAGCTTTGAAAGGGGAGCAGGATGAGGACAAGGTCAGAATCCATGTGAGCGAGATGCTCGCCTTCACGGCACTGGCCGCTACATGCGGGGTGAAGTGGGCTGGAAAGGTGGTCATCTATGCCGGTGACAATACGGTGGTGAGGTCGTGGATCACCAAACGTCAAAGTGGTTCAAGGGCAGGACGGTTATTGCTCAGAGTGCTGGCCATGTGTGAGATGAGGTATGGCTTCACAGTGGTGGCTGGATGGTGGAGAACGTTCCACAACGTCGACTCCGACTTTGTGACCAGGTGCACGAGGGAGGAGTTCGAGAAGTTCATCGAAACCAAGGGCTGGTCGGAAGTTCGAATGCAGGAACCCATCGAGCTGGCCTTGAAAGACACCGAGAAGTTTGGGCCCTGTTTCCTGTCATGGGCAGATCCTGAGGATCGGAGATTGATCATGCAGTTGAAGGAACAGCGTGTGAAAAGGGCCATCGACAAACCGATTGGTTGGAAGTGGTCTGACATCGAAGTTGTTGAGTGGACAACCCATGGCAGAAAGGTCAAGGACTTCGAGGTGGTGGCAAGAGCTTGCGGAGCCGCAGGCAGTGGACAGGGCAAGTGCAAGATTGTGATGGGCACCATTGGCTGTGATTTGAAGGGGACGAGCTTGGAGTCCTTTCTCAAGTACACCAAGGAGCTGAAAGGTTTGGTTGGCGTCGTCGAAGGGCCATGCTTGGCCAATTGGAGCTGTGCCCAAACGTGGTGTGAGAAGGCCGGATGGGCTTGCATCATGGTGGAGTATTTGACCACAGAGTTTGGTGAAGCATTGGCTCGCAGGCGGAAGGCGCTCATGGCGGTCGCCAAAGTTTTGGAGGACAAGCTCACTGAAGAGCCACTGGTGAGGACCGTGGTGGCTACTCCTTTGGGCACTTTGATCAAACCTGGCGAGGTGTGGAAAGGGCTGGCCTGGGAGAAGCCCGCTCGTTTCTCACTGACACAGGGCGTTCCCAGAGACCCTTTGCTACCTCATGTGGCTGCTCACCTGTTTTGGGTGGAGGAGGGTGACAGAGTGAACATTCATGGACTTTCTGGACCCGGGAAGTGGCCGCTGGTGGACAAGAACACGGGCAAGTATGAACAGTTGTACGTCTATGACAGGGCGGCCCCTGAGGGACACGTACGACCGCTGAGTTTTGAAGAAGTGTGGAAGGCGCAGGGCCGCAGCCCTCATGAATGGATCGAGGCTGTCGAGAACGCCGGTGGGGAGGAGGCAGCCTATGCGGAGGGCTGTAGGGCCACAGGCGTGAGAACCGCCGAATCTTTGCCGGCGTGGGCTGCAACTGTCGCACATGGGCGAGGAGCACAAGTTGCAGGTGCAATCAGAGACGGGCCACAGGATGAAAGCCTGGCTAGGCTGCTGATCTGGCTTCGGTTGTGGAAAAGAGGCGAGTTTGGGCAAGAAAGCGACTCATGGAAGGCTGGTGGATGCCGAAGAGCCACCGTCAGTCGACTTGGGGAAGCTTTGTGGCTTGAGGTCTTGGAAGATGAGGAGAACTTTGTGGAGAACCACGATCGGAAAGCCGGCGGTCGTCGAGGAAGGGCAGCGCTCAAGCAAGAGGCAGAATCGAAGTTGGGCGTTGGAGATCAAGGGCAGGGCTTTGACGGTGACGTTCATGGCAAGGTTGAGGATTGGCTGGAGGCAAACCTATGCGGGGACAAGGCCGACAGCACAGCAAAGGCATATGCTGGAGCCTGGAGCAAATGGTGCATTTGGACGGAAAGGCAACAGTGGCCGAGTCACTACCTCAACCCGAAGGAGGACAAGCTGGAGAATGAGAACAAGATTCTGGCGTTTTTGGGCTACTTGGGATGGCTCAACTTTTCCTCGGCGAGCCTGAAACAGGCAGTTTTCGCAATCAAGGATGCTCACAAGAGGGCAGGCGCTGGCGACCCTACAGAGGGTCAATTTCGGTTGTGGGTCCTGATGAATGGGCTGGACCGTCGGGCTGCCAGAAAACCACGCAGGTTGGGCGTCACACCGGCAATGCTGCAGTGGGTGGGACGGCAGTTTGCAGGGTCTATGAACCTTCGAGGAGAAGGACGAGTGGATGGAGTCATGGTCCAGGCGGCGCTCTTGACGGCGTGGTTCTTCATGATGCGAGCTTCGGAGTTCTGCGACTCGAATGGGGTCAATGTGGATCATGTGCTTCGAGGCTTGGATGTGAAGTTGTCCAAGGAGGACGAACCAGTGGAGGTGGGCTTAGCCACAGAGGTCACAGTGCAGTTTCGGAAAACGAAGGCTGATCAAGAGGCATTCGGGTCGTGCAAGACTATGGCCCGAACAGGAGTCGCCCACCTTTGTCCAGTCGAAGCATTGGACGCCTATCGGAAGGTGTGCCCTGGCCGTTTCCAAGGGGCGGAAGCACACAAGCCACTGTTCCGATGGGGAAATGGCACAATGTTGAAAAGGGTGGAGGTCCAGTTTTTGCTGCAGAGGGCAGCCACAGCAGTTGGGCTTCCACCGGAAAGGTTCCTGTCGCACTCTCTGAGGATTGGAGGAGCAAGTGCTTTGTTTCAAGCATCGGCAGACATCGAGCTGGTGAAACGCATGGGGCGGTGGACGAGCAGCTCGGTGCAGAGATATTTGTATGATGGTGGGCAGGCCCTCAAGGAGCTAGCCGGAAAGATGGCACAGGTGGACAAGAAGATCCACTATACTTGATGGCGGCACTTCATGGCTACTTTGAAATGGCTGAACGCCTGGGGGGGCACAGCAGCTGAGGAGCTGCCAAGCTTCAAAGGGTGCAGCCAACTGTGCACAACGCCGCCAGTTGAAATGGTGCCGTGAAGTGTCGCACGTATGTGCACTCAAAGTTGGAGCTTAGACATAAGCGTTACTTTTAGGGAACATGAGTGGGACGTGAAACCGGGGCTCAAGCACACCTCGGTCGCTTTTGTCTCACCCACCCCTTCCACCCGGGGGCACAGCAGCTGAGGAGCTGCCAAGCTTCAAAGGGTGCAGCCAACTGTGCACAACGCCGCCAGTTGAAATGGTGCCGTGAAGTGTCGCACGTATGTGCACTCAAAGTATATATTTATTGATCTATTTATCAATTAATCTATATTAATCTGGATGGTTATGGACTGTCAACTTGGATGGCTTTGCTATGGATGGTCAAGGACCTAAAGATGATAGCTGATAGCTGCGGATGTCCAACGCACGCCTCGTGCGCAGCATGCACGAGGGCGCTCTCAATAACATGGCTTGCTACCTGGCAATTCCAGCTGCGAATCTCTTCAAGGTGCCGAGGGAACATTAAAACCCAGCCATGTTTTTGATGAAATACGGTGGATGGAAGAAATCCTGCACCAGTTGATGGGTGGTTTATCATTTGTCCCATTATTGATAGGGGTTCAACCATCCAAGGTGGTGCAGGATCTCTTCCATCCATAGTAATTATGTAAAGTTCAACCCTCATCTAGGACATGTTGTTTTTGAAATTGGCTTAGCGGCTACACTCAAACCCAACGACTTGTTATAATGGGTCCAATTAAATTGAGTATCGCCCTTTCGCTAGATTCAGACACACAAATATCCGTTGTTCATTGGTTGAACCCCCATTTGGTTGGTTCAATCCTATTTCCGTGAATTAAAACTCCAGTAAAACCCCCATATTTCTGCTGAAAATCTCCATTTCACTACCATTTCTGCTTAGCATTTCTGTTGAGAATCAATGAAAGAATCCCATTTTTTCCAATGAAAACAGCCATGTTTCCGACATCTGGCCTTGTGCCTCGCCATTCGCTTGGCTTCGCAGATCAGCTGCTGCAGCAACTGGTGCCGCTGCTGCTGGCTGCCGTGTTCCTCGATGCTTCGGGATGGTTGGGATGAATGGTTACATGGGATTGATTGATGTGATGATCTTTGTTAGGGAAAGATTGGATGAAAATGAATGGACATTGGTGAAAATCGATGAAAATCGATGAAAATCGATGAAAATCGATGAAAATCCATGAACATGGTATTGATTTCAGATGTGTGTTAGGGATACAGTAATTGATGAAAAGTTGTGACAGCCCAACATTTGATAAATTGAAAATTCGACTTCACCAGCAAATTGTCAAATGCTGGGACTTTACCAGAAAAGACCTGGATTTTTTATCATCAATGGTGTGGTTTCAGGGAAAATCTACCGTAAATATCCGTAAATAATGGTTTTAATATGGTTTAACCTACCAAACATACGGGAGTTCTGCAAAATTTTCCGCATCATCCAAGTTTTGGATTCTTATCCAGCTATCTTCAAGTAGTATTGTTCCAACAAGTCTTCATGTCTTCGCAATTCACCTATGTATATTCAATGACCTTGACCTATGTAATTAGTCATTTTATGTCAAGCTTGAGTCAACTTGAGTCTCAAATGGAACCGGCTTTATTTGTTTTCAGAATGTAGCCAATATTGACCAATAGAATGCTTGGCAAATAAGTAAGCAACCTCTGACAAGGCACAAGGAGGTGCTGCACCACGTAATTTCCATAGGCATGCCTTGGTCAGGGCAAAATAGGCATGGGGTTCTAACCCTGACCCCTGACTTTTAATATGTTATCATCATGATCAAATGATATCAAATTGTGAAATCATGGTTGGTAATCCCCACAATTTACACATCCCATTATCCCATTCACGGCAATTGTTCAATCAATTTTCATATGGAAGAAATCAAGCAACCCTGGTAGAATAAATGAATACTATGTAAGCATGATTATGATTCTGATGTTTATGTGTGTAGGCATTTGTGTAGGTACTTGTGTGCAATTTAGATGCACTGCAGCACGGGGCCAAGGCACTTGCTCAATTCCACCACATCAGACCTGAGAGAGGTCAAACTACAAACGGCCCCGGGTCGATGCTATGGCAACCGGAAAATGGAAGATTGGTCACTGATTAGTCATTTGAAAAATCATCCTGTTGATGGGGACCTTTTTCTATCGGCTCCATCCCAGAACTGGGACGCCCTAAGCTCTCTTTAAGACTTGGGGGTGGCTCAAGAGGGGGTCGATGGCCCAATGGCTCAACGGCAAACTGTTTCCGTTTCAATGACTCGGTGCAGGCGGACCTTGACTTAACCAAGTCATACCAAGTCCAAAAACAACGACATGGCTGTGATGCTAATCTGTTTATCTGAATGGAAATCTCATCGCTTAGATTCCCCTGTAACCTTTGGATGTTTTTGGTTTAATTGAAACTCTTCCTTTTCGGATCTTTTAGGCGGGTGGGGTGAACCAACCCATCTGGTCTTTGCCTGCACCAATCGCCCACGGCTTCGCCGTGTAGGAAAGAAAGAGTCTGACCGCATCTGCTGGCAACCCAAATGATAGCAGCTCCATTGTTGTGGCAGCAAGTGGAAGGGATGAAAAATTGGATGCGCATCACATAGGGATGGATTGCTGGTAAATGGATGTTCGTTCCCCTGAAACAATTCTAGATATTGATCATTATTGATCCGGTATGTTGCAATTCGATGCAATTTGGGCGTACTTCACAGGTTCCCAGCCAAAGTTGGAACCTCTGCTCCACTGTTGGCTCCCATACTAAAGCTATCCCTGCCAGTCTGTGGCAGAATGGAGGCTTGTAATCCCATCCGCCTGCGAAGATCAGAGAGGTCTGTCATCACCCCACGGATCTCGATGCCCACCTGCCGACAATAGAAACAATATAGAACCCCATAAACATCCAGCTAGTGGCTGGTTGATAGGGTTTCCATCATGGGTTACAGTATATAGTATATAGTACATATACATACATATACTGTAATCCCTATATGCGCAATTAAGTTGTAAACAAGCTCAACAATTGGCCCAAACATCATCCACCAACAAAGCAGTGACTTGAGCAATGCTCAGCTCCAGACCTTCTTGAGCGCTTGTCGTGTGACCTTGTTCTCGTAACTCATTTTGACCAGTTGGATGCTCTTGGCTGGGCCTCGTCCCTGCAAGCAACCTGGCCGAGCGAATGGCATTGTGACACGATGTAACACGTAAAGCCATGGAGATCCACGGCAGAATCCATGGGAAGGAGTTGCAACGTCATCCTGTTCCATGCTCCAAGTGCCTGTGGCACCGGTGTTCTCCAAGTGCCTACCTAAGCTTCATGCTCTTGCAGCGAGATTTTCAAAAAAAGTGCCTGTGACACGGTAATGATCTGCAATGACTTCCAGACAACAACCCAGCCGATGGCGCATCCCATCCCCCGATCCCCCTGCATCCCACCTCTTACAAACTCTTCTAGATTGACGAGGCCTGTCTGGTCGTTGTCCATAATCATAAAGAGCGTCCAAACATCTTCCGTTGAGATTCCCATGGACTCGAGGAAGCTGGACAATTTCTTCTGCGACATCGCTTCCTCCAAGTCCTGTATGCTCACCACATCCAGGGAGTCAGCATCAATCCTCACTGGACGATGTGGCAGAAATATGGCAGACTACGGGGTCCGCCATTTATTACCTCCATGCAGTGAGAGCCAATCCATTCAACACTTCAGCAATGCCACAATCGGTGATGTTGGGGTTGTTTTTTGCAGATCATTCGGGTATTAGGGGGCATTGCTCTGAAATGGATGATCCAGTCGTAATATTAGTAATCTATAGTAATCTAATTACAGCCGTTAAAAAAGAACCAGCCCTGTATGGGTTCATCGTTTTCTTTTTCTTTTGGGGGAGAAAACTGGCCAAGGCTCTCTTCAAAGATTTTCCGCAGCGCCTCCACATGCGAGGCCTGTTTTTGGAGCTGCTTGATCACTGCAATGTCCTGCCAGGTTAGACAGCAACTGTGGGGTGCACTTGACAATCGAAGATGACCTCAAAAAGGACCTCAACACGAGCTTTGTATGGAAGAGTTTAGCTCTTGAAGCTCTTGTTGCAATTTGGATCCCTGATAATTCATGAGCCGATGCCTCATTCTCAAGGCGTTCTGACTCATTTTTGCTATTTAGTTCCCATCATTTCGCAGAAACACTTCCAGCCCTGACCCTGATCCCGTTGACTCGGACCTTATCCGCGTTGGCGCTCTCTATGGCCGTGTTGCAGAACACACCTCGGCAGACGGGCGCAACGGGAACAAACGACTCCATGGCGGGAGGCCAAGGCGCCCAGACCACACCAAAGGTGCAAACAGCCCAGCGAAAAACCAACCAACACCGCAAAAAGGAAACCAAGGGGGCAAAGACCCAAACAAACCAAGCCAAACCCAGAGGGG
>Ga0126342_10004527_pt1 | contig 23804 bp, 27 predicted proteins | sample Cyp1metagenome_FD_92528 | JGI IMG/M metagenome (GOLD analysis project Ga0126342, IMG submission 92528) | Coral microbial communities from Lord Howe Island, Old Settlement Bay, Australia - Cyphastrea 1 metagenome | ecosystem: Host-associated > Invertebrates > Cnidaria > Coral ...
CGTGCCAAGAACTTGTAGAGCTGGCACAGGAGTCGCAGGTAGGGATTCTTGGACTTGACCTCGCGCTTCTTCACCTTCTTGCGGCCACCTGCCTCAATGTCGATACCCATGATGCACCACGAATGAGATAATGGATCAGGAAGGGCGGCTAGCAACCGCTGACCAAGATGGCTACGGGCGGCGCTCTGGCTGGCGAAAAAAAGACACAAAATGGTGCAACTTGGCGTGTTGCACATGGCCCGCACAATTTCCATAATATTGTCGGTGGCTTGATATTCGCAAAGGGGGACCGACATTTGAAATGCTCACGTTGATTGTCGTGATAATATCTATGGATCAGTGAGACAAAATGGATGCTGTAGGCAGCAAATGCCTCTGGAAAAAGGCACCAAGTATTACTGTTGCATTTCCACACATACCCCTCCAGGTGCACCTAAGGACCCTGACTTCCCAGGCCTCAGAAATGATCCAAGAAATCCGAGGAAAAGCATTGCAGCATGCCGCAGTTGACCAAGGCCATGACCGGTTCTTGGCAAAGGGAACCAGGGATAAGGTTCCACGGGAAGTGGGTTGCGCCTGCATCCAAATGCAGAAGGACTCTCGAACAATGGCCTTTACACATGGTTGCTTTCACAACCTATCTAGCCTAAACAACATACATCAAGAAAGACGGCGCACCAATGTTGGAGCAGAAGCCGGTGCTGGCGCTGGCGCCGAGGCAAAGGCAACTTCCTCACAAAGCAGGTGTGAAGGTCTGCGTGTCTCTGTGTTTGCTGGGATTCTTGCCGTTAACAAGCTGCGGCCACGGTATTGAATTTTTGAATCAGGATAGCATTTTTATACATAATACATATAGCATAACATGACGTATTATGTATTTATATATATATATATATACATATGTTTGTGTGTATGTATACGTGTGTGTGTGAGTGGTTTTTCAGGTTTACATAGGTGGATAACGATTCATAGATATTGCTTAGTGATATTGTGTATATCTGGGAGCTCAGACCTCAGCATCATCCACCTCAATTGGCTCGCTGGGCTGAGAGGTTCGCACCGCGGCCAAGTCCGCCGGGTGGTGCTTGTCATCCTCCTTTCGTGGCCAACGCCAATTGGGTTTGTCCAAGACAGGACTACGCACCCCAAATCAAAATTATAGTTGATCATCATATTCCTATATATGTATATATAACTTATATATATAATATAACATATATATATATATCAAACACAAATATATATATATATATATATACACTACATATATATATACTACATATGTAATATAATATTACATATACCATATATATATAACATATACATATATAACATATATATATATATATAACATATATATATATATAACATATATATATATAGATCAAACATAAATATATATATACTACATATATATACTACATATATATATATATATATGTATATCATATATATATATGTGAATATGAATCTATACAGCTATTCCCATATTACATATTAGATTATTTATATGCGCCGATATATGGATATAATAAGCTTACTAGGAACCATTCAACTGCCGTATATTTCTAGTCACACCAATTTGGCAACCAGCGCCCATGCTCTGGGCGCCTCAGGCACCTCAGGAGCAGCTTGTGGCGTTTCCAGGTCCTCCAGGGCTGGACAATTAGGAAGGACTGAGCGCTTCGTGTCCCCAATCATTCAGCCCAAACTGTCAAGATGGCACCCGGTATCCCATGGTATCCCGCCACAAGTGACTCTCCTCTTTCTCCTCTGGCAACGGCAGCAACGGGCCCACTTCGTCATCAACATCCATCGCCGGCTCTGAAGCAGCGTTCTCCTGGGCACGGTTGGATCGATGGGGCCCCGAAACATGAAGCTTTGGAGGTCCCAACGTGCTGGAGACCGCCATGAAGCTTTGTGGGACAAAGGAGCATCAAAAGGAGAACTATTTTTGGGGGGAATTATTTTGTTTCCCGTTTTGGGCATTTTTTTGGATTGCTGTTTCCCTGCTTCTTTGCTTCTCTGCTTCTCCACTGTTCTGCTTCTCCGCTGTTTTCTGCTTTTTTTTGCTTCTCAAACCTAAATAAACCGCAAGATTCGCAAGATGCATATATAATATAAATACACCCTAACCCCCCAAAAAACTAAACTAACTTTAAGTAAACCCTTCAAAAAATCTAAAACCTGAAACTTAACCAAAAAAACTAAATAAACCCAAACTAACGCCAAAAAAAAACAAAAACAACCTTAAGTAACCCCTAAACAAACCCAAACTCTGCAACTCATTGTACCCTAAATAAACCCTAAGTAAAACCAAAACCAAAATGTTGCAAATACCACGGAAGATGAGTGGGGGGTGAGAAGTTCGAACTCCAGAATCTTGCAATACCGTTGAAATGGCAGCTTCCAGCGCCAAAATCATGCAAATTGCAGGGAAAACGGACAGAACAGATTCAAATAAGAAACAAAAACAAAACGGAAAAAAAATAATTCCCAAAACAATTCCCCACCCGCATCAAAAAGTGGATTAAATCGTTCCCACCATGTTCTTTCCTGTTTCAATTCATTTCTCTTCTGGTTCTCTGATAGATTCCAGTCCTCTACCACCACAGGCATAGCTTCACCCACTGGTGGATCAGCTGCAAGCTCTGCTGCATCCACCGCTGGGAGGGCTTCATCATCAGCGGCCTCGGCATTTTTTGCACGCGGCACCATGTTAAGGGATTCTTTTAGGGTAGCACACCCACAAATCATGCGTACAAAGTCAAAAGTGATTTCCACCCATCGCTGGTCGGAGTATGTAAACTTACCCATCACGCTTCATTTGTGTTTGGTGAGAGCCCTTTCCTTGGGGCCACAGCAGGAACCGGCACTGGAGGCACTCCAGACATACAGGGGATAGCAGGCACTCCAGGCATATCACGGAAGAGCTCCCGTACCTATCATACAAAAATATCTGCAGCACTTGGGTCAGAAAAATTCATGAGACGATTCTGAAGATTATATATCAACAAAATGATCTGTGAAGCTGCTGGAAAAAAAACAGCACGTGGTTTGGTCGAAAGACATGCGACTCTTGGGTAAAAATCAGGTGCTGCAAACCATTTCACCTGGCTAGACTGGAAAGTCTGAGCTCAACTCAAACCGGCCTCCGGACTCTGAGGTACAGTGCCTGCTGAGTGTCACGTAGCGTGGAGGTCACAATTTCAGGGAGGTCCGACCAAAGCAAAAGCAAGGCACCCAAGGGACCAGAAAACTCATCAACCATCCAAGCGACCCAGCGGTTGGCGAAATGGATGTCTATTTTTGGGGCAGGAAATGAGCTGCAGCTGGAATCTGGGTGACCTGCCTGGGAGATCCACGGCCTTGTTCGTTGAAGCCAAGTCCTGCAGCTCCCGCCAGGCATGGTGGCCTAAGGCCCTTGCGTTTGGAGAGACTATCCCCTGCAGGTCACATCCGATGATCGCATACACTTTCTTGAAGAAATTCTGGCGTTGGGCGCGAATCAGATCTCTGGACGGTATTACTTGGCGTTCTTGTTGTTGCTATTTCTACAAGAATCACTTATATTGTCATGATTACACGTTTCTATATTGCAATGATTGTTATTGTTGTTGTTATCATTATCATTATATATATATATATATATCATTATAGCTTTGACTTAGTCAGATCGACTCTCAGTCTTAAGTCAGATTGAAGCTTGCAAGAAAACCCCCCGGTCTCTCGGTGAGTCCTCCTGAACAGGCCGAGAACCTTGCAGTTGGGTCTCATACTCCAATAAGAATCAACAACAAAAACAAGTCGGATGCATCAGGGGATACCAGCTGCAGAAAAATCAGTGACCCATCAGTTTCCAGGATCCAGTGATGTCAGCCATGGCTTCATGTCACTGGGACAGTCATAGGCCTGGTGTGGCAGACAGGTCTTTGGGCTCCTGCTTTTTCTTGCGCCTCGTTTTGAGGCAAAGTAATGGCAAAGGTGAAGGTCGGTGAGCACAGCCCAACAGTCGAAATGGCACATGTTCCAATTAAGCTCTAAGTAATTAGCACCAGTCACTGGTTTGGTGATGTGGCCAGCAACTTGACAATTGAGCATCCTCTATCACAACTTCCAGCCAGGCACGGCGTGAGAAAGCAGCAACACTCTTGAAGCAGCGGGGGCAACGAATCCTGCACAAGGCTCCATAGGATTACGGCTGCTTGATCAATCTGGATCCATCTACAAATTGGGGAAAATAAATGCACAAACAGTCACAAACAGAAATACAATCACCCTGATGTATTGAAACGAGTTGAGGCCTGGTTGTAATCCCCATGCGCCCTGTCTCCTGGCCAGGTGCAGGAGGCAGTTTGCCCAGCAGGTCACGCTTCCGCCAACGATCTGTGACCTCCAAACAGAAAGGATGCCCAGCAACGACAAACCTCTGACGTCTTCACAAATCCCCAAGTGTCTCAGCTGGAATCGATTCAACAAGTGGAGGCGCAGGGAAAAAAACACGGCTACTCGGCTACTCATTCTCCACCAAGTTGGAGGGCCTGCAACCAGTAACGCTGGTTGCAGACGTCAATGGGCATAGGATATCACTGATATCACCATCCACCCTGGGGATCCCAACGGGAGATAACAAACCAACTGGCATCCGCTGCCAGAGGCGAAAAACTTCGGCCTGCACGAAATGCAGTCTTGGCCATACCACCAAATATGTCTACATACATCCAAATGGTTCATTTCATGATGTTCTCTGTGAGTCTGGCAAGATTCCACTGAGGACTTGCTTCAAAGTGCAAACCCTTCTTCGGCATCCATTGGCCCTGCAGAAAACGTCAGCCATGTGAATAGTTTCAGGCTGTTTCAACTCATCCTGCGGAAAATATGCTGATCAATTGCGGTGAATCATCCCAAGCCGGATCAAAACAAGAAAAGAAACCGCGAACTGGCTGTCACAACAACATGGTTAGGGGCATCCTGTATCCCTTTGTTGACAATATTCTATCACCATAGGTCCCCAAATTCCAACATGCCCCGCATCTGTACTCCAACCATCGGTCCCAACCGGGCCAGCAGTCTCTGTCGCTCTTCTTCTGGTACTGAGTTGATGCCCAACTCTTCCTCGTGAGGTTCAAGAAACGGCCAGGGTTTCAACTCTGGATTTCTTGACTCTGCTGGTTGATTAGAGAGGTGGGTTCATATGTGGGGTGTGCCGTTTACAACTGAAAGATATTGAAAGTATCCCTTGTCATTGTCAGTCCATCCCATTGATAAGACCTTGGGCTAACTAACCCCCCGAGTGCGGTAGTTCGCGACCCTGTATAGTAAGCCCTGGACTTATTGATCTAAATCTTTGAGCTAAGACGATGCATCTTGGCCAGCCAGTGATGAACAGGGGTGAACATCCTGCCAGACACAACCAAACAGATGGACATTACGCTATTTTTTGGGACCCCCCCATGTATCAAACTCTTTTTGTTTCTTGTGGTTGGGCACGAAAGGCTGTTCACTGCCCCTGCGGCCTGCAACTCGTCTAAGCGCTCCTCCGGGCATATGCTCAGCTGAGGCAGAGGAGCTCGCACCACTTGGGTCACCATCCCAAATGGCCAGTGGTCGTACTATAAATTTATACAATAATCATGGCAATATATCTAATGAGCTAAGGATCTGGGCCACAACCATTAAAAAATATCATTGCCCGTTAGTTGCGATTACTCTGCCACTAATCAAGTACCATCCCACTATATTCATCTCTTTTCTTCCGACATCTTTCCACGGTAGAAGATTTCCCCTGAACATCCCATGCGGCGGCAGCTCAATCTGCACCTCGCAGCCTGCAGGTGGACAACCCCAACCATAGAGGCAGAGTCTTAAGACCTCAAACACCAAATTTGCTGATGGCCAAGCAAAGAAACTCCCGCAGCCATTGGGCGAAATGAGATAGTCTACAGTCATCTAGCAACTTCCCACACAAAGCACAGAAATGATCAATGCCACTGAACTTCATTGAACAAGAACCCGTTTCTCTACAACACATTTGTGTGACTCTAGTCACTAGTCATCTCTAGCCTCTAGCTGACAAAAAGCGCAGGCCCTGCTCAAGAAACAAATGCGGAGGAATCCGAGAAGCCGTGACCGCAAGCACTGCAGGAGAGAGCTTGTCACCATAGACGTTGCTCGGCTTGTGCACCTTGGAGTCCGGCCGAGCCATGGCCCAAAGGATCCCTTTAGGGATCCAAAGGGCATCAAGTATTCAGCAGCATACAATACAAAAAAAGCGCTGCAAAATACCCATGTGTTGTCTGCTGGCAAGCATCCAAAAATGTTAGAGCAGGGAACAACACGTTTGCGCTCAGTCTAGAGGCCCGAAAGTACCAGGGTTCTAGCCACGGCCATGTCAGCCAAACACTGTGCCAAAGCCTCTTAAAAGAGTGGCAAGACCAGCGGCTCTCCCAATCTTTCCACTGTCAAATTCTGGGCATTTCCGATCACTTCGTCATCTGGGGACAATTGTGAAGAAGCTAAAGGGTGAAACAAATTGCAGGAGCAAAAACTAACATTCTAACCATCTAAGCCATCTATCTACGAATTACTCATTCTCTCGTCCCCACCCAGCCTGCATCTTTGTGAGCCGCCGCAATGGCATGGCATTCTTCTGCTTCTGTTCCTGCTGTTTCTGCGGCAATTCGCCAGCAAAGTCCAGTTTCTGAAGAGCAAAAGCGTCTGTCCTCCTGTTCTTTGCTTGATAGAGGAGGGCCAAGGAGCTTGGGAAGCTCTACGCTCTCGAGGCCTACCGTGCAAAGGGAGTGATGCGAAAAACTGTTGATTTCTCTCCAAACACCCCTGAGGGGAGTGTTTTCTGCCTTCTACCCTCCGAAAACAGCTAGGGCCCCTCAGAAAGATATAAAATTTACCAGTAATACAGTCAACATGACACAATTGGGAACCATCCTTTCCGAACCACTTTCGATGCAGTTCTTCCTTTCTATTAAATCATGGTTTGGCAAATGCATCTGTCCCACAGAAGGAGAACGGTGGCGGTCAGCGACGCATCACCAAACGGCCAGATTGAAGGTATCTGAGACACCCTACCGGGCCAGTTTGCCTCATCATAGGGAGAAACAAAACAAATCACGCTACTCTGATCTTCTAGTACAATGGGATCATTCAAATGTAAGCACTCCTTTTGGCTTGAGTTTCCATCGACCATCACTCCAATTTCAACCTTTGAGTAACAAAGCCTTGGTTTAATTGAGGTGGTGTTCTGTTGCAGCGAACAACTGGCTCTTGAATAAAGGCCAGCCCCGTCATCAGCATTGCAAGGGATCCCAAATTTCCCAGTCTCAGGGCGCTACAGGTGCAGCTCGTTGGACTTCGCGGCTCAGGTGTTGTACGAAACTGGGCAGCTCAAAGGGTTCGACGATTAGATTAAGACGGCCGTCACTTAAGGAAAGAATGCAGCTCAAGACGAAAAACAAGCACTCTGAGATGTACTCATAGGATCTCATAGGTATTCTGGACCTTCTAAGGCTCAAGACTGAAGTGCTGTTGGTACCATGAGACGGCTGTCCTGCACATTTGGCCATGGGTACTGTAATCAAAAGGACGGAAGTGTCAGCTCCAAAGAAAGCACCACATCCACCAGTATCAGCGTGTCCAACTCGCGGACTACGAAGAACTCTGTGAGTTTGATCTTCTGCCACCTCCGCAAGTTGTCTGATTCCATTACCAATATGTGTCAGTTCAGACTGAATTTCTTGTAATGAAGTTACCTTTGTACTTTGGTGCTTCTAGCAGTGTGGATTTGAAACTCTACAGGTGAAAGAAAGATTTGATCTTGATGAAAGGGATGCAAACTCCTACCCGCAGAAAATCCTGCAAAGGCCTTGCGCGGGTGCACTTCAGGCCGTTCGGACCAAAGGGCACCTTTGCACCAAGTTGCAGGGAGAATGATCCAAGAACGTGTCGATACACAACAGGTCACCATCGAATGCTGCACCGGTACTGGAGGCTCCGGACCAACGGCACCACCAAATCTTGGATGCTGGTATCCTCAGCACACAAGAGCCGCAAGAAAACCAAGGTGAATACGAAATAAATACGCCAGCACTGCAACTGAAAGACTGCTTCCAAATAAGACCAAAAAAAAACAAAACACACCCTGCAGGGACGATGGCATCTGCTTTTACACCGCAGGTGAACTTTTGCATTGCGAAGAGTTGAAGTCTGAATCAAGGCCAGTTCCGGTTGCATGTTCTTAGGGTAGAAACTAGGCCATGCCTCTCCGTTCACTGCCACTAGAGCTCTTTGGAAGAAATGCTTTCTTGGCTGCTGGCCAGTTCTGACTCTGCTTCAGACCTCATGGTGTTCAATTCATCTTTAGGAGATGAAGGGCTCACAACCTCAAGGAATGACCTTCTAGTAGCTGGCCACTCGAAACTTCTATTCTATACATAGTCTATCTATATCTATCTATCATATATGATCTACGGCGATAACATCCCCAAAAGTGGCAGTCAAAGATACAATCCATCCATCCGTCCGTCCGTCCGTCCGTCCATCCATCCATCCATCAGATCATCATCCATCGGCCGAGGTCATCTCTGCCTCAGCTGGGGCCACTGCATTTTCAAAGCTACCATCACCGCGGCCAACCAAAGGTCCTGGCTCTTCATGGCCTATAGCGCTGGCACTGTGGCAAGCCCAAGAAATCAACTCCAATGTAAGGGTGAATAGAAAAAAGAGATGGCACATTGATCACTGATCCAAAACAACCAAAACACCGATACCAGGATGACAATGGAATCTGTGTCTGTGCGGGGGCACGCACTGTGGCGGAATTTGCAACAAGAATCGGATGGGCTTTTGAAGGAGAACCGAAAGGGAGTCGATATTTCCTGTGCTGTGAGATTTTTGTTGAACCTGTGTAAAGCCCGTTCCACCTCGCCTCAGTAGCTCCTAAGATCTCTGCGGCAGGGCTATTGGGTTCCTCATCAATGACATCAGGAGCAGTTGAGAATCTTCAGGCAAGCAAATCGAATCACGTGTGAGGATTTGCTCCTGCGTCCGCAAGCTTAAGAAATCCACACTGAAGAAAGTCCGAAAACAATTGAACGTGCCATGGCTTCCAAGAGTTTGTTCCACAAATCTGGAACGCATCTTTTCCCATCTTCTCGCAGCATACAGGTTCCGCGGTAAAAGCTGGCCTACTTGATTTGTATTGCATTGAATTTCATGGCTTGGCTGTACATTCCCAAGCATTTTGCAGTGGCTCGACTTCTTTCCTGCAGGTAAATCTGCAGGGAGGTTGGCCGCAGTGCCACAAACCGCGGGACCAATTAAATGAGCATGCACACTCATCTCGGCTTTCAAAAGAATTGTGAATTTCATTTGATGCATCGCACACAGCATGCTGGCAGCAAAAATATCTCTCTCTTTCTCTGTCCATCGCCGTCTCTGTGAGTTTGGAAACCATGCTGAGCCTTTTTTGACCTGCTGGATCTCCCTTTTAAATTTGGCGCCAAACATAGTGACATAGTGATGTATCTCAAGCATTTGGACTCTGCAAAGCTCCACTGGTCAAAGCTCTCTGCAGGGCGCGGTACTCACTGATCTTCTTGTTCAAGGTAATGGCGCGAGCATCCAGGACCACTCTGCTCCTGACCAAATCCTCACTGGGATCACCTTGGCATTGCCGGGCTTCCTGTCGCCACTGCTTCCGCTCCTCTTCCAGCTCAGCATGCTGCAAACGCAGCTCTCGGCGTCGCCGTTGCAAGAACTCACTGCTGTCATCAGTGTTGAAAGGACTGGGAGCTGCCAAGGAGTCTTTCCGGCAATCTCTCTGGGAGTCTCTTGGGCTGGGAACTCTTGATGGCTTCTGGAGCTTCTGTGGTTTGGATTTGCATCTCGTGAGCTCCGCCTGATGAGCCTTCAGCTGTGACTCTGCTTGCTTCTTTTGCGCCGTGAGCATTGCCAGTTCCGACTGGCACTTCTGCAGCTCAGACTCTAAATGCTCAACTTCTGAATCTTTGAATCGAAGCTGCGTTTGTAATCTCTGCACATCCCGTTGACTGTTGCGCAACGCTGCCTTGGTGGAGGAATGTGCCAACTGCTCCATGCTAGCTGCTGTAAGCACCTCAGCCAGCTGCCGGTCCAGCGCCGCTCGTTCCTCCTGCTCTTCCTTCAGCTCCCACTGCAATCGTTGCATGGCCGCCACATCTACCGCTGAAGATGCCAGGGACCGGGGTGTGGTTGGAAGTTTAGCATTCTGGATCTCATTGGTGATGTCCTTCAATGGCCTGGGTCCGGGGCCATCGATCATTTGATTCTCTTTGTCTCTGCTGACCTGGGCCAGCTCCACCAGTGAGGTCTTGCTGTGCAAAACACCATCCTGCTGATCAGGTTCAGCCCTGGTGCTCAAACCTGATGGATTTTCACCGGAGCTTGAGGGCTCCAGCGCAGTCAAGGAGCACTGGAGGGATGTGAGAGTGGTGTGCGGCGCACTTCCACATGCCTCAGCACCAGCCGGGGAAGCCTTGCCACTCGCTACTTCGTTTTCTCCTGAATTGGATGGCTCCAACACAGCTGTCAGGGAAGAGATCTCCAGAGATCCACCATTCTCACTACCTTTACTTTGGGTGACCCCTTGACACAATGTCTCTTCACCATTCTCGAGATTGGACCAAAAGCTGATGTCATCCTCACGCACTTCCGCCTTCAACACAGCACTCAGGCCTGGTGTTGGAGGACTTGGGGGACTTGGAGTTGTAAATTTGGAGCCCGGAGACTGCTGAGAGGGATCTGGCCCTGGACTTTGAGCTGGTGGACTATGGCAACGTCGTGCCCGCGCAGGGCTGGGAGACTTGCAAAAAGCTTCTTCCATATCACTGGTGGTTTTGGGCCGCGGCGGCCGGAGCTTGGCCGGGGGCGGTTTGTTGGGCCGCTCGGGGATCATCTTTTTTAGGTCCCCTGTGGAGTTTTTCAACTCAGCAGCTAGAGTTTTGTCAGACTCAGGACAGGATAGATCTGGAGATCCTGAACTGTGAGGGTCGCTAAAACTCAATCTTTTCTGTGGACTTTCACCTTCTGCCGCACTTGGCTTTGGCTTTTCAGTCTCATGAGTTGGAGGTGGTGTTTTCTCCTCCACCTCCTCGCCAATTGAACTCACAGATGTGGTCTCTTCCTTTCCATCCTTGTCTTTTTCTCGTTCTTCCCGTTCTTTCTGTTTCTTCTTCTCCTGCAGATACAACTGCCTAAGCTCCTGATCGCACGGGTGATCCCATTGACTTGCCCCAGTGACAGGATTGTAGAAGAAGATCTCCCCACTTGAGGCCTCACAGGGCCGCCAGGGTTTGGGCAAGGGGGTCTTCAAGCCTTGGCGAGCGATCCACAGCAGGTGGGTGTCGCCTTCCGCAATCCCCAGCCACTCAGCGTAGTCTTTGATTTCCTGCTGAGTTGGCTCATACTTCTCATCCATCTGCTCCTCCAGGATGCTAAAGGCTGCCTGGCCGGACATCATCAAAGGACCCCCCGACCCGACCGAAGGATGGAAGCTTAAGCGCTTGATCCCAAACAGCGCAAGCGGGCGGATTTCACATGAGCAGCCTCTCCAACAACCATTCAATGCTTGAGCAAAGTTTCCCCCCAAGCCATGGGAGTAGCAGTTCGCTGGGTGTCAAAGCTTGAAGAAAAGAAATCCGAACAGCCTGGATATTTGTTCGGCCAAACCAAGGCAGCACTCAGGCACCGGCAACACCCAAAGAAAGGAAATTGTCACCTGAGAGATGCTAGCAACTGATTCCCACCCACAAGAAAGACAAGATGGCATGGCCACAGAGGACGAAAGAGAACGGATATGGCCCTGGCTCTTGTACATTTGCACCGCTAGTCGGTCCATGTACAGGATGGCCTGATGTCCGGTCAAGCTTCCCCACCGCATCACCCCTCCCTGTTGTGTCTATACAGCTGGATCAGCACAGCACAGGTCTGAGACGCAGAGCATCTGCTAGCCACTCGTCACGATAACCGAAGGCTGCAAACCTGACTACTTCGCTGCGTTGCCTTTGATATGTGTATCACTACAGGTTGCCTCTGACAGGTCTTGAGTGGACCCCTTTATGACAAGCACTTCGCATAAAATTTGTTCCTGTGCGTGAGAGACACCTCTGGACAGAAAAGTGAAAGAAAAATCACCCATTTCTGAGCATCCAAACTGGTTGCTCATCCTGGCTCACAAAGGTTTCAATGCATGGGACCCACTGGAGCAAAATGCACCAGCGTGGCAATTCACCATTCTTTCACTTGTGTCACTAGGACCAAGGTCAGAAATGTCAGAAAACAGGCTAGGCCGTACCACTTGATGGCTTCCATCCTGCAGATCAAGGCAAGCAGGCAACCAACTCATCCTCTAGGATAAGAAAATGAAACAATTCATTTGCCATAAGGAACGAACATGAACCAACTTTCCAACCCCATTCCTATAGATTTTTCAGAAGCCCAAAAACCAACATCCCAAATGAAGAGATCCAGGTTTCTGGGAGGCATTTATTTAGGGAAAATTATATATTACAAACAGCAGGAAACAGCTGCCATCACTGACCAGATCTTGGATCCAGCCTGGGCTGAGCCACAGCTGCAGCTTCCAACACTGCACCATTGATCTGACCAGGGGGAAAGGTTTCTTACCATCCACTGGGACGAGATTGGCATGGGGCAGGCTATTGAAGGCATATGATTCATATGATTCTATGATGGACCATATTTGAAGCATATCATGATTTTGTTTGTTTTGTTTCCCTGCACTCAAACGCTGCTGAGGCCTGTGATTCAGGCTGCAGGCTGAGACCATGCCAAATTCAAACATGAAAGTGAAAAGTGAAACTGCACCAAGATGTCAAAGCACCAATCTCACTTATTTGAAGCATATCGTACCAGCTAGGGACTCTGGCATGAGGCATCTGCCCAAACAACAGAGAATCAACTGGATCGAGCGAATCAAGCTGTTGAACTGCCCCCGCCTGTGAGCCACACGCTTGCTCCTTGAGAATCTCCAAGGTGGGTCCCGCCTGGCCGGTCCAGCACCAGAAGTCATACATCGAATACACATACCCCCAGGAAAGAAAATTGCCCCGAGCCACGCCCGGAGCTTACCAATCAAAGTTCCGACAGCTTTTGGAACAGGTGGGTTGTAGAAATTCCGGACCCACTCGCCGCTGATCCAGCAGACTCATCTCACGTCGTGGGGAAGCCACTCAAATCCTGCACCTCCACTGTCAGGGCTTCAAGCTCCTCCAAAAGCTCCCGGGAGGGCACCTAAGTTTCGGAGCGTGGCATGGCACGCAATGCTTAAACTTGTTATATAACAAACGACAATCTGAATCGGCCACCAGCTAACATTGAGGCTGATCATCACGCACGATCAATTGTGAATCGATGCAAAAGGAGACCCCCGCCTGCGAGAGCCCTTTGCCCAAAATGGTACAAATGAAAAGTACCAGGCACATTTCATATATCTCTCTCCATCTCTCTGGGACGGTAACATTTTAAGGATGTCGATCAGATTTCTTCCCCTCCAGCAAGCTTCAACTGCTGAGTCGGGCACGAAGGTCTTTTCGCGCTGTACTTCATCTTGAGGATGAGAGCCGGCAGTCACCCTCAGCCGACAATTTTTCCCTTTCCACGGTCTTCCCCCTAGGAAAAGGTGTTCAACCTATAACAACAATAACAAACGAGAGATGCTCCAATGCAAACATCGAAACAGCTCAACCAGGGCCCCCAGGCTCGCTGAACAATTTGTTCAGCCTCATGGGTTGGCCAGGATTGCGTGCGGGTACATTGTCACAACTAGTAAGTTGATTCTGATATCTTCTGGCAAGCATTTTGCTGGGGTCCCCAACGGCGTTTCAGGTGCTGAACTCTTTGGGCCCTGTGCCGGGAAGCAGTTTTCAGCTCACCGGAGTCTAGGCAGATGGTTCCAGCCAGTTCCAGCCAGTTCCAGCCAGTTCCAGCCAGTTCCTGCCTCCAGCAGCCTTTGCACAGCACCTTCGATGCGTCCTGGGCGATAAATAGCGATTGGGATCTCAGTACATCTTAGAACTTTCTAGCAAACTGGCAGAGTCATCATGGGATCTGCAATTGTTTCAGGCCAACAAAAGCCTGGGGGGGACCTTTCGCACTGAAGGATGATCCCCTCCAGCTTCATCTTTCAGGACCAGCAAAACATTCCCAGGACCCGTCCTCCTCTTGTTTCCATGAACCTGCAGGCCAAGAGCCGGAAAAATCAGAGTCAATATGCAAGAGAAAGCCGACCCCTGAGCAACTACTTTTTGTTAAAATCCTACAGGTTTCTCTTGCGTGAAATCTTGATACTGCTCCTGATCCAAGGAAAAAATGTTCACGCTTTGGTGTAAAAATATATATGGATAGTGTAGCATTTGGGTTCTGGGGTGAAATGCAGCATCCTAAGCCTAAACCTGTGTGTGTTCTATACAAACACAGTGACAGTAACTTCGAACCTGAAGAACAAAGGATTTGAGGATCAATTTGGAACAAACCAATATAATAATATCCCGAAGAAACTCGATGGTGAGACAAGCACGCAAACCCAAGTGCTGCCTGACTCTTTCTGGTCAGGCGGCACTTTAGCCTTTTCTAAGCTTATGAGCCAAAACGGCTCCACCACTCTCCTTCCTCTCAAAAGATCTGTTGCCATCTGCAGCGGAAACATCACCAATTATCTGCAACCCTCCAGCTATGGTTACCACCACCTGCTATCCTCAGTAAAGTGTTCGATTCAGACTCTAGGGCTTAGATGCACAGTTGCAACAAGGAGTAATTCAGGGGAAGTTTCAGAGCACCAAACCGCCTCAACCCCATTTTTTTTCTTCAAATGTTCGGCCACATCTGCACAGGTCACTTCAGGCTGCACGCCAATTGGCGGATGGCTTTGGCCGGAAGCAGACCCATGTCCCGCGGAACACACAATCGATCATCGAGGTACGCAGCCACTGCTGCCATGGAAGATGATGCATCCGGCGGCGAATCCTGTGCCAAAATGAAAACAAATTTCTGTGTCGATGAGGGTTGGAGGCGAAATTGCCGAAGTGGTCTTGGCTCTACCCCAAAATCAGGTCTTGAAGTGCCAAAGATGGCCAAAGCTGTGGTCCCTTCAAGCCCAAAAGCCCCAATGCCCCGATCCCCAGCCTCCAGAAGAGCGGCAGCCACCGCGCGCAAGCCTTCATCCACTTCACTTTGCTGAACACCCTGGGCCATGGCATCTTTGGCCAAAGCTTCACCTCAGAATCGAAAAGTTCAGGTAAAAACAGGTCAGACCCACGTAAGCTTCGGGGAATGATCGATTGCCCACCGCACTTTCCCGCAATAGAAGCTGGCACTTGAAAACTAAACTTCCATTGATAGACAAAGGTCGAATTCCAGCATTTCAATTTCCCAGCCAGTCATGTTTGCATAGCAAAGGGCATGCCAACCTCCAAAGTCCAAGCAACGGTTTCGCACGATTCGCGCCGCTGCCTCTTCCGCAGGTGTGGGTGCCAGAAAGGGCCTCTGGGCAGCGTAGGTGGCCCATGCTCCAACAGCTGGTTGCGGGTGCTCAGCATCCTCCTGGCATTGGCCACCAATGAACTGCTTAATTTCTTACTAAGAAGTGGTTATATAATTATCTATGGTGCCAATGATCTCGTCATGCCATCGAAAATGAATATCTGCACCTGCGGTGACGGAGATGAGAAACAAAAAGGCACAACAAAACAAAGTGGGCCTCGACTAGGTCAGGTGGCACACCTGCATTGCCATACCCTGCCTGGCAAGTGCAGCAGTGCAACCGACAATTCAGGATGTCTTGGTCTATGCCAGGCACCCAACAAGACAGGCGCGCTGCCTGGGCCAGCACCTTCCTCCAAGAGTCTTCATCCCCGCGCACGCGGGCCGAGTAGGCTGGGACCTCTGCATCCATGGCTTCATACCAAGCACCCAGACGAGGCCATCGGCTAGGATCCTGCAGAGGCACGAGTGCCAAGCACAACATGGAATGAGAAACACTTTCTGTACAAAGAAGCTGCTGCTGATTCAACACATTGCCCAGCAAGTTCTCTCAACCGAGCGTCGTAGGGTCGGAGGCCACTATGCAGTAAAGGCAGCTGTGCCGCATAGCGCTCCAAAAAGGGTGCCCAGGCGCAGTCTGCTGCAGAGATCTGCACGGGACAACCATGAGGTCCCAAAAAAAACACCAGGCAAAGCACCCAAAGGACCAAGTTTATCACCGCCAGGCATGTTTCACAATTGGCTCTGATATCTTAGCCATCCTAAGTTTGAGAATATGGATCTGATACTTGCCAGCTAGCTACAGCATCGTTCCTTGATGCATTGGAATATTGCATAATATTGCTACTTTGGCATATGCGCAATTCCAATGCATCAAATTTGCTTACCACTGCTTACAACTGCAAAAAGGCAACCAGAGTTTCCGCATAGGATATATCTTTTAGAGAAGTAACAATCAAAGAGCAAACGGCACAGAAAGCAAACAGGACAGGCAAACAGTTTCCATGAAAGCTAAATCTATACATATATATATATATATATGTGTGTGTGTATGTATATATATATATATACACATGTACATATGACAAGGTATGGCCATCTTTCTGCTTGAACTTTGCTGGCCACCCTGCCTGCTTGCCATGGAAGAAAGGCCCTCCGTGCTTGCCCAAAAGCTCCTGGGGAGTAAACGTTGCATCAAGGTCGTATCAATCTCATGATGATGAACAGGTACTTGTACCCGAATTCCATTCTGGGTTCCAAGTAACATCCCTCCCCAGCAAGGCAAAAGTTGTTGAATAATGTTGATTAAAAATATTGTTTTCGGATGCTCTCTTGGATCTTTTTAGTCCCATGCCCTCGCCAAGGCATCAACAGCCTCGGTCTTGTCCAAGGTCTTTTCGAATTCGGAGCGAAACACGGGACCGTTCCAACTGAAGAGGAAGGCTGCTCGGGACGATGGCCTTGCCCACCGATCAAACGGGTTTGTAGATGCCCCAAATTCCATGGTGAAAGACATCAATCATGTTCCAGCATTTAAATATGTTCTATGCCTTTTTTCGGAGCTAAGCCCAAAATGAAACATGACAAACTCCTGAGGAAAAATTATGAAAAATGCACTCAGATGCAGAGCCCCTGTTCGGAGCACCACGCCTGGTCTGTTTTGGAAAGGTGCTACGAAAGGCGTTGACTAACTCCGTGACCTCTTTGTCTGGCCACAAGGCCAGGGTATCCGGAAATTCTTCATCCTGGGATGGCAGCACCATCAAGGGAGGCCACAACAGCCATTGGAAGGAGCAAACTGCATCCAGAATTCTCCACCGCTGTTATTGCTGTTCCATTACCAAACTCTGAATGCTGAACCTTGTTAACTAAATTATAATTGTTTTTTTCCTTCTACCCCATGTTGATGACTGCAGAATTTGCAGGCCCGTCCAACTGATGCTTTGAACCCAAAAGGAAAAAATGTGGTGGAGTGGAGACCTAAGCCAGCCATGCAAACGTGGAAACATGCCAAACATTTAGAAGCAATCGGCGATGTACATACCTCCTACTCTACCGTTAGTTTTCTCTCTCGATGTTTTTTGTTCATACACCCCTTGTTTCTGCCTTTTTTCAACCACCCAATGAATCCAAGGTTCCAGGGCCTTGACAATGTCCAACGACTCACCTTGCCGTTTGCCGCTGGGCCATTGCACCTGAGGGGTTTGCCCTCCAATCCACGCAGCGCGCGAGCCATAGTTGTCCACAAGGACAGTAGTATACTCCAAGCCTTTGGCCTCACCAGCGACTCGGTCTCCAACGGTTGCAAGTGTTGGGTAACCTTGGGTGATCACTACGTTCTCAAATGAGGTGAGTACAATTACAACATTGCTTATGGTAGCAGATATCATCAATTTTTTGCAAGTAACCAAGATAAATTGCGGTGACCTCGCAGCAACTCAAGTCGATTAGGTGCCTCCATTGCCAGCCACACACGCTCCGAATAGGGGCACCAGCCATTTCGTTCGCGGAATAAAACTAAATGGCCTCGCCAGATACGATTTCAAGCAAGTGACTCCTTGTTTCAATCGCATTATTGTTATATAACGTGAAGGTTGAAATTCTGGTGTCCACACAACTCCATGGCACCTTCCAAGTTTGGTTTCTCTGGTTTGAGGACGGAGTCAATGAGCCGCGGTTCTGGTACCAAACTGGAGGGTAAGCGTTCCTGACAAAGCGCCAAGAACAACAAAAACTGGAAGTACATGGGCGCATCGCCTGTCAGTTGTAATATGACTGCACCAAATGACCAATTCACTGAGTGACTGAATGACCGAACGACTGAATGACCGGACAACCAACCGACCAAACAAATGAAGAACGAAGGCATAACGAATGATGAATCAAGGAATACATAAATGGATGCATGAAACACACACACCATCAAGGAAGGAACGGAAACATAATTATTTTGAACAACCCGCCCCGACGTTCATTTTTTGGCGGTTCATGCCATGTTTTGTTTTGTTAATGATGTCATCCTGTGACATTCAATTTAAAAAATTTGCATGGGACACACTTGCCACGCCACATTTCTACACTGAATCAGCGATGGAATGCACTAATTGTTCTTGGCCTGTCCTCCAAATCAGCCCAGCTGCTGGCGCAGCGTGGGGTTCTGCAAACTCCCAACTGCTGCACGAGGTGCCAACATCCACAAAAACACGAACTTGTTGCCCCTGCCCATGCCTCACCCGCAACCAGAAGTGGCAAACACTGTGCAAACGATGATCAACATGATTTCATGATGCCGAATATGCTGGCTGGGGGGCCCCACAACAACAACTGCCAAGCGGAAAAACTTCGGAAAACAATGCAGCCGCGACATTTCAAATGATGAAACCAGGTGTTGTGCGCTAAGGGTGTCAAAAAATTAAAAACGAACTCATTGTTTTCACCATGCTCCACCAAAAGTTCAAGCATGATATGTGAAGCCTGTGGTCCAAGCACAAACCCCGATGTTTTTTGGCATACTATGTGGGAACAATGTCTTGCATTGGCACACCATCGGTTTGTTTTTCGGTTTGATTAATGCAAATGTTTAGCTTGTCCACACAAAGTTTTCTTGAGCAATGTGCACGCAGAGTTTCCACCCGTATTGACCCTGTACTTTACCAGAAAGACATGATGTTTGTCATGTTTGAACTCGTTGCCTTGACATGTTGACAGTTTCGTAATTCGTGGTCATACCTGCGTCTCCGTTGCAACTGCATTTCGCAATTGCAAGGTCAAACCTTGCCTTCCGTGGGACCTTCCAACCATTGCTGCATTGTAATTTTTGTTGAACACATCGGTTCTTACCAAATTCCAACCAGATCCCTCCCAAGGATTGATTTCAAAGTCAGCCCTGACATTCAAGGAATTATTTTCCGTTTACATCCGCCAGGGCGCACACATCAATATTGAAAATTTTGCGACCTAAAGTTCCATGCGAAACAAAAAGAACAAAATGTCTTCAAACACATGTCCATGCTATTGCATTCTGCAACATTCCCACATTTGGTTTGCAGGCGAAAATCATTGCCCACAAAGTCCCAAAAACTGTTGGAATCGCATGACCACGTCTGGCAACCCCCGCTGCAAACTGTTTGTCTAAACGTCCAAATGTTGATTCACATGGCAATGGGTCAAAGTCCTGGCACCTACTGAACCCCAAAATAGTTAGTAAATGGGTGATTTTTTCACTAACCATTGGTGATAATAAATTGTTCATACCATTGGGCGCGAACATTGGCACCTTTCACTATTGAACAAGCGTGGACAAAACTCCACTGTTTTCATTATACGTTGCAATATCCCCGTTGGGCGTTCAACTTAGGGTGCAGCACCAGGTTTTCATCCCAAACACCAAGTTTAAAAACCTGGAGGGCCAAGGTATGAGCAAAAAAAAAGTGCCCGTTCACAGTGAAACGATGAAAAGCCGACCCCACCCCTATTTCTGAAAATGAAAAATCAAGGTACAAAAGATTAAATTCAGTGTCTCTGGGGTATGTTGAAAATTAAAAATAAACATGGCACAAGAGATGAAAACAGCAGTGTTCAGCGTATGTTCAAAAAAACCTTAAACTATAAAATCAAAACTTCCCCAGAGAACGGTCAAACACATCTTTTTCATCCCCCCCAGCTTCTGTGTCTGCCAAAGTTTTTCAACTGATGCCTTGTTGGCATGTATTTGGCATGTAAATACTTGGAAACGCTTTTCCAACGTCCCAAGACACACTACAAATTTCAAATCCGAAAAGTTTCATCTCACACATCCCTGTTTTCCACGCATGTGTGCCAACCCATCTTGAACCAACGTCCCAAGACACAATCCAAATTTCAATCCGAAAATTTTCATCTCACACATCCCAATTTTGAACTTTGCCGGAACAGATTAGACCTCGCATGTGTGCCAACCCTGAACCAATGTGGCAAAGATACGCCACAAAACCTCAGACCCCTAAATTTTCATCTCACACATCCCTCTTGTGAACTTTGCCGGAGCAGCTTTCCATATTATACCACGCACAAGTGCCAACTCATCCTGAACCAACGTCCCAAGACACACTACAAATTTCAGATCCGAAAATTTTCATCTCACACATCCCTGTTTTGAACTTTGCCGGAACAACTCGGAACAGACGACACCACGCATGTGTGCCAACCCTGAACCAACGTTCCAAAGATACACCACAAAACCTCAGACCCCAAGATTTTCATCTCACACATCCCTCTTTTGAACTTTGCCGGAGCAGCTCCCCATATTACACCACGAATGTGAGCCAACCCATCCTGAACCAACGTCCCAAAACACACTACAAATTTCAGATCCGATTTTTTTCATCACACATCCCTGTTTTGAACTTTGCCGGAACAGCTTGCCATCTTACACCACGCATGTGAGCCAACCCATCCGGTACCAACGTCCCAAGATACAACACAAACGACTACTGACTCAGTTTTGCAAACCCATCCTCATCCAACCTCCCAAGGTACACCTTTAAAAATTTCAATGTTCACCGTAGGGGCGGCAAAAATGTCGAGTTTTGCAAGAAGACACGGTCGAATGAAAACCTTGTGCGCAACCTTCAGGCCAAAAATGGTTCTCAGTAAGTTTCAATGGTTGAAACTAGTGCGCCCAACCTATTGCAAAAATGCTCTCAAGAGGTGTTCCTTCGGATGAAATCCTTTGGCTTCATGGCTTATTTAAAATCAAAATTCTAAAATATGTTAAAAGGTGCCAAAAGATAAAAAACTGAGGCCTAACATTTTTGGACCTAAATTTGGCTAAAATGGTGTTTAAAAATGAGACTCCAGCTCACCGTTTTCATCCAGGAGCCCCAAACGGGGATATTACAATAGTTTAGGCCTGCACTTCAAACTACGAAGCAAAAAATGATATTGTTTTTTCCATAAATGGACTCAGCCAAAGGTCAGTAAACCCTTGGCTACGCAAAATTGGGGCACCAACATAACTAAAATCGACCATGAAGTCTGCTAACGGTACCTGCGTTTGCAATATTTTGCAATCAATTCGCACGCTGCAATGGCTGACCAACGCGGCAAGAAAGGAGAAAAAAACACCCGGCCGAGGCCAGTTGGCAAAACACCGCAAATAAACTCGGTGCCGCTTCAGATCATTCAATTCCTGGTGCAACATACAATTTGAAGCTCATGGATGTGCCCAAACAGCCGATGGCGAACTAGAGCTGACAAAGCAGAGGCAGGCGGACGGCGGACGGCCACAAATTAAAGGGGAAAAACGCACAAACAACCAAAGTGAGCCAATTCTTAAGAACATCGCCGGAGAACAGCTCTGGCGTGCCAGGCGAACCACCACACAAAGTCCTTGCAGAAGTTGCTGAAGGACTCGCCAGTGCACTGCTGGAGCGGGCTGGAGCTGCATGGGCCATGTGTTTGAAAACTTTTACGCGGCAGCCAGCATGGGCATAAAAGTGGCCCCCTGTCGGTGGCATTCTGCACCGGTTTGGAGATGCCGATGTTTGTGCACAGCATACGCTGCCGCAGCGGCCCTGGCGGTGTGAGCCCAGGTCAAGGCTCCCCCGTCGCTTTGAACAGGTGCTCCGGCCATGGCCGGGATATAAACGTCGGCGGGGCGTCGCCGCGACACAGCAGTGTTGTCAGGGGATTTCGGGAGCGAAAGCCGGAAATATTTTTTTTCAAACCGTGACCCAGCACGCACGTTCCACCCACCACCGACTTCCAACATAATTTCTTGACGTTTGGTGGGGAGATATACATTCTCGAACCGGCCAGGGCGCCGTCTTTTATTTCCAAAGGTTGAGCCGCTTGCAAAACAAACACATAGCACTTCGGTCTCGGAAAACGCAAAATTTGCAAGGGAAACCTTTGCCCTCGTAAAAAACGAAACTCTAATAAAATACTGCGCAGCGAACGTTCGGGAGAGTTGTGCTGTACGACGTTGATTTGGAGGAGCCTGGACAGTGCGGATCATGTTTGACTACAAACGCAAGTGCCTGTGGACTTGGAAGGTTTCTGTCGCTCCTTGCTGTCAAAGGCGGACTTGGCATTCAAGTTGGGTCCTTTGTATCCTCCGTCCTTCTTCTTTGCCGCAATCTGACTGCAAGCCTCACGTCCAACTGCCTCTCCAACGCGCGGAATTCTTCAACATTACAGCCTTGAGGACGATGTTGTAGTGTTGAATCCAGTGCCAGGAATCCTCTTGAGGAGCCTGGTGGCCTCACTCTCCGTGTCAACGTACGACTCTTGCATACCACACAAAGTCGTTTCTAGCAATTGTTTCTGTGCCTTTGTCAGGTTCAAGGTGTGTTTGAAGAACAACGCGCTCTCAACATCATCGAAGCTCACCGAGCAACCATTTCATCTTGGCATCATACAACGGAGGACGCTCTTGGATCACTTCCTGATTGGCCAGGCCTGTCGGTTCCACAGCCAGAGCATAAGCGAGTTCCTCCGGCTGGAACTCAAGGGCGCGTAGTTCTGGCGCACCCAAACCTGGCAGCCAACTTGAGAAAATTGGACCTCTCCGAATCGCTTGCCAACAGCCACCACTTCTGGACAATTTTCCTGAACTCCCTCAATTTGCCTGCGTGACCATCCCACATTGGAATGGGTGCAGCGACCTTGAACCCGATTTGGACATCTCCGCAAGTGGATCGCGTCCACCAACCTGTTGTTGGGCAAATCGTTCCGGTCGTAAACGAATTAGTACAATTGCTACGCCCGAACATGTAGCAATGTGCACCAAGGAAAGCGCAAACCCGAAATTGAAGGCGAAGGACTCCAAGCAAACCGCAAGCCCGAACTTGAAGACGAAGTAATCCAAGCACGGTGCCAACCCGAGCCAGAGGGCCATGAAGTACAGTGCAAAAGCGCCTAGGCAATTATTTTTTTTCCACGCGCCTTTTTGACCGCAGAACATCCAGCGTCCGACTGTGTTTATACTGGCCAGTCTCCAGATGTGCATGGGCAGCAGACTGTTTTTATACTGGCCAGTCTCCAGATATGCAAAATCCACTTATGTACGGGGGTGGGGGGGGAGAAGGCTGGTGGTGGGGTTGCCGTGGGGGTGTTGTGTGAGCAGGTCACCCAAAGGTGGTTCAGGGCCGTCAGAATGTTGGTGGTGGTGGAAGCGGGGAGGTGGAGGAGACTGCATGCGAAAGATCGCATGGCTGCCGCAGACAAGTGGGCCGCCCACCGCGAAATCCAAGCGTGGCGGGCAGCAGGAC
>Ga0126342_10004528_pt1 | contig 23803 bp, 25 predicted proteins | sample Cyp1metagenome_FD_92528 | JGI IMG/M metagenome (GOLD analysis project Ga0126342, IMG submission 92528) | Coral microbial communities from Lord Howe Island, Old Settlement Bay, Australia - Cyphastrea 1 metagenome | ecosystem: Host-associated > Invertebrates > Cnidaria > Coral ...
CTTCTGTTGGGCCTTTTGCTTCCTTGGTGTGTTTGCGTGGGCTGCTGCTGCTGCTGCTGCTGCCGCGGCTGCCCTTCACTTGTGCGCTGCCTACTTGGGGGCAGCTCACATCACCACAAAGCTCCACGCCCACGGTAGCAGCTTATGTCGATATACCCTTGTGCTGGGGCGGAAGTCTCCATCATCACGGCTGCAAAAAGTGCAACGTTAGCCATGGGCGAGTTCTTAGCCGAAGGCATCCTCGAGGTCAAAGTTTTGGACGGCTGTGAAGTCACTGCCGAAACAGATCCTTGTCGAGGAAGTGGTGACTGCAAAGTCTGAGCAGTTCCTGCAGCAGAGGAACTAGCCGAAGCTTGCTCCAAAGTTGCCTTAGTGCCAGATCCTGCCGACAGTTCCTGAGAGTTCTGAAGTGGTTCCTGATACAAATACCAATCAATCCCAACTGTCGTCCCAAGAATTGTCATACCATGATTCATCATATGAATAGTCCTGAAAGTCCCAACTTCCTTCATACACAGCATTCACATTCCAGTCTTCGCCAAAGTCTTCCCAGCTAGCGTTCCATGACGTCCAATCATCTTCTGACCATGTCTGTTGAAAACTTTCCAATTCAATTGATTCACTCTTCCTGTAGGGCAAGCATTCTCAAATTGACCAAAGCCATCACATTTCCAACACTGTTTTCCTTGAGGACCCGAAGATCCTTTCTGACCCGAAAGTCCTTTACCTTTTCCTTTATTTTCTTCTTGCGGCTTGCCTCCTACTCCTTTACTTTTTCATTTTTCCTTTGGCAAAGTTCCAGTGGTACCCTTTTCCTTTTCCTTTTACTTTCTTGCCTTTTCCTTTTGCCTTACCTTTTCCTTTTGGCCAAAGTCATTTCTTTCCTTTTCCTTTAATTGCGCCTAGGTCCATTGGTGCAGGGCCATTGCTACTGCTGTTTGCTCCTAGAATGAGTTTGGACCTAAAATACTCTACGATAGTGTCTCGCGTCTGCTGGTACATCTGCAAAGTCCTAACGTTGTGACGAGGGTGTTGCTGAAGTGCTCCTGTGGTCTTATTCAGCAAAGTGGCTACCAATACGCCATCGGGAAGTGGTGTGCCGACGTGTTGTTCATACCGGTTCTTAATGGTTTCCTAAGTATTGAAGTCAGACTCAGAAGTGGAAGGATTGAACTTAAAATCCAGTAGCTGAGTCAAGAGTGGGACATGCCTGGTTGCATCTGGAAGTGCAATTTTCAGGCGCAGAAGTCTCCATGTTTCAAACGCATTGGAATCAAAGTTCTGTCGCGCAATCAACCTAGCAGAATCTGTCGTCAGATTTGTAAGCAAGTAGTGCACATTTCTGCTAAAGTTGATGGCTGCCTGGGTCGCCACATTGTCCACATCTCCTGTGTCCAAAGTTACAGTAAGATCGGCATCTGTGAGCACTGTCTGTCAGCTCTCTACGTCGTCCAGCCAAGTTTTCACTTTTGCATCAAACATGCTGATGTAGGACATTGTAGGACTTAAAGTTCCAACTCCATTCTTCCCAACCTGCAGGTGTTCCAGAGAAAGCCTTGGGCAGCGGAAGACGAATCTTCCCTGCAAAGTCAAACTCCCCAGATTCAAGGGCCATTGTTCTACAACAGTTCCCTGGGCTCTTTTAAGCTCCGCCTACCATGCGAAAGTAGCAGGCCCTGACACTACTGAGCAAACAAGGTGGCTAGCTGCCCTAAAGTCCCACACTCCTCTGCTGATACCGCAGTATCGTGCTTGAGCCATGCGGCTTGGGCCAAAGTACGTTGAAGCAATTGGCATGGTAAAGTTACATGGGAGAAAAGTGCAAATTTCACACCACCACAACAACAACGACGACGACAACAACGACAACTATAGCAACAACAACATCAACATCAACCACTGCTGCAGCTACAACTAGAACTACCACTACACTACACTACCCTTCGCTACAGCTACACTCCACTACAACTACAACTACAACTGCAGCTACTACAACTACAAATGCTACAACTACAGCTACGACTACAACTCCACTAAACCACGCTCCACTTGACCACACTACACTACCACTACACTACACTACACCACGCTACGATACACTACACTACAGTACACTACACTACCACTACACTACACTAGACTACGCTACACTACACTACACTGCACTGCACTGCACGACACTACACTGCAGTGCACTCACTAAACTACCACTACACTACACTGCACTGCACTGCACTGCACGACACTACACTGCAGTGCACTCACTACACTACGCTGCACTAAACTACAGATAACTACAGATACTACAGTACACTACACTACACCATGTACTACACTACACTACACTACACTACAGCGACAACAACAACAACAACACCAACGGCAACGGCAACGGCAACTACAACTACAACTACAACAACTACTACCACTACTACAACTGCACCAACTACACCAACTACAGAAACTACAGCAACTACAGCAACTACTGCAACTACTACAGCTACAACTGCAAATACAACATTGCAACTACAACTACAACTGCAACTACAAATGCATTGCACTACACTACACCACACTACATCCAGCAGTTTTGGTTGAGGTGACCACTGCAACCACTCCAAACAGCACAACTCCAACACCTTTCGGTCCATCAATGGATTCACTCTGCCATCCTTGCATCAAAGCAACTCACCTCTCCTATAGTGTCCTGTCTTTGAAACTTCCGCCACCGTCTTGTCCGGTACTACTGGTAATCTATCTCAAAATTAGGGCATGTGGCATGTATACGATGTATATGCCCCAAATTTCAATAAAACAAATCTGAGGAAAAAAAACATCATGAGAATTGTCATGTTGCGTCGCACTTCGCTGCTGAAGCCAGGGAACCGCTCCGCGAGTCCATGATGCTTGACCTTGGGTATAGATATGCCAGATATGTTTGACGGGATTTGGTTTGTCGCGTTAGCAAAATTTCTCCAATAGCTGAGGAAAGTCCTCAAAATCTACTGATTTGCTTGTTTTGGCCCCATTGAAACCGCCATAGCACAATGCCCGGTGTGTCCCATTTCTGAAAAAGAAAAGTGTTTCTTCCCCTGCCTCCAACCAGTTTATGATTCAGAACCACCATGAACAAACAAATCCACCTCGCAACAAAATCTGTTGCGCTTTCCTTTCTGGAGCCATCTCCCAGAAATGGCGGCTGAGCGGCTCGGTCCTGAGAAACTTCCCCACTTTTCTGGCGCATGTGAGGCTTGTGGCACGAAGGATGGATCCAAAGGTGCCTCAGGCGTCTGGCGGCGAGAATTTATTAGATCATATTAGATCCTCCCGGGAGCCCCATGATTCGCCATGGAAATCACTAAGTAGTAACTTAGTATGTATATGTATGTATTCATAAAAGAATCAAATCACGTAGTAAGAAGGTAAGCATCTGACCACGTTTCTGCTACCAGCCCACGGCCTCAACTTTTTGGCATCGTCTCGAGTCTGGCTGGCAAGGCCCTTTGCTGCGCTGCAGCCTTCTGAGCAAGGTGATTCTTCGGCCAGTTGGCTCTGGGAAGTCATCCTCACTGAAAATCCTTGGCACACCTAGAGAATAAAAGATACTAAGTTCATCTAAGTTCCCATTTTGCTCTCGGTGTTTATCAAGTGTGTTCACTGTCGCATCTTTTTCCATGGCTTTCCCTGCCAAAACAGTCGCGAATCACCGCCCAGGGTCAACAGGCAGCATCCATATTTCAACAAATTAGGAGTAATTACTGGCGACGTCCAAAATCAATGGCCATCCCGGATGGGAATTTCCATATATTTCCATAGCTCCAGCATGATGCTGGCCAGCGAATCCGGCAAGGATATGCCTGGGGCGCAAACCGCTTCCGACAGTCAAGCAAGTCAAGTATTCAGTGAGATCAAAATGGAGTTATATTACACATATACATATATGATTATATATGTACAGTATGTATATAAATATGCAGCATATAGATATACAGTATGATTATGTGTGTGGGATGATATTTCTTGCTTGGTTTGGTGGCACATTTCGACGCTTTGAAGCCCAAGGTCTTTGGACCAAGAGGTGACTGCCTGCATTCGGCACGGGCGGTGCTCCTCCAAGGACTTCCGTACGCGCTTCGCAGGCCGGGCATTGGATGCACTCGAGACATAGTGAAAAAGATTGCGAAATCATGATCATGTGAAATCCCAATATAGAATTTCTATATATATTATATATTATATTTCTATGTATTTCTCGGCGTGTGTGAAACCTCCAGACTTGGGATGTCAGTCTTTACTTCTGAATTCATCTTAGGTATTCAGCAAAGATGTGAGATTTTCCCAACCATTAACATGGACCCAGTGTTGGTTGCTGAATGTGCATACCCCCATGTTTGTTGGATATCAATTCCCCTTCGAGTGGTCTATGAGGTGAGAACGGCCGCCCTAGACGATCTCACGGAAAATTGGAGTCGTCTAAATTGCACACTGGGACTGGGACTATGTCTTTAAGTCGTTCCTGCTTTGCGTTCGGAGGCTTCATGAGACTTAAGCTTGTGTATTCTGAATTTTGCAACAACACTACACCCCAAAAATGATCAGTTGAAGCGTACGGCAGCCCCGCCCATTCGGAGACTTGAATTCCTACTCTGTAGAGTTTCAAGTTTGAAACACGGTTGAAACATATTGGCAAACGGCAAATGCTTGGAGCTTCGGGATGCCTTGCGGTAGTGCAGCCAGCATCATTTGAGCGCACCATTAAGATCATTAAGGTCTTGAGACGAGTCCTGTTGCCTCTGATAACCCAACTTCCTGGAACAAAACCAGTCGACTAATCACCAGATATCACCAGTTGTCACGGCATTCCTCTATTTCCTCTCCTTTCAGAAAAATTGGAGAACGTACAGAAATCACACCACTGGTGGGTGGTTTCGGCGTTGCAAATCATGACAGGGACGGAAACGACGATCCCAAGGAAACCATCAACCAGTTGCGACTCTTCTTCCAACAACCTCACCTGTATAGCTGATGGCGCCCAGCCAGAGAGGCATGGCTGGGTGAAGAACTGTCACTGTCACTGCTTTGATTTTCAAAAATCGCGTTTCGGGCACGTCCCAACACTGAAGAGTTTCTCCGGATCCACGTGAAAGGTTATATAAGACAATGTGATACAAATTTCCAATGGTGTTCGATGGTCTTTCAGTGTTCGGACTTTCCCGTTTGAAACATCAAGGATGTGGAATGATAATGAGTAGGATCTGGTGGGCATTGGACAGGTTCCAGAAGGGCTCCTACCCCTAGTCAAAGTGCCAACATGTGCCAACCAGGCCCAACCCCTATTTTTTTCATGCAAAACAGTGGAGCGTCCAGCAGTCCCTGGAGAGGACATGCCCGTCCATTGCCCAGCACTCCGTCACTAAAAATTCCCAATTCACAGCACCTTTCCCATTTCGAGCATCAGAAAATGTCAGAAACATCCAGGAAATGCCACCCATGAAATAGCGGATCCCTCCTTAGGCCCGTTTGGACGCTGGTTGAGGTGTTGCATCCTGAAACGTAAAATCCGGATCCTTTGAATCCTTTCAAACAGCTAGATGCGGAGGCCAGGGTCCGCAGCTCAAGTGAGAACCTCAGTGATGCTGGGACCAATTACATCCAATTATCATGTAAAGAGACATGTAAGATGTATAAGATCTGCAGTCCTGTTATTGTGAGCGCTATGGTATCACCCATGTTTACCCTAGTTCTATTTTGTGCGTTTTGATCATAATTGAGCGATCTGAGTTTGGCGAAATAACATGAAATAACGGTGCGAGATACCAAATGCAAAAGTAAACGTAAACCTATTTTTCTTGGGTAGAGGGAACCGCGTCTACACAGAACGAACACTGTTTTGGAGTCTTCAGGAACCAATCCCCCCTGTCTAAACAGAACAAACACACACAAAAACTGTTTTGCAAGATAATCACACGGATGTAAACAAACACTTTTCTGGTTTTGAGTCGGTTTGATCGATTTTGAGTGCGTTTGGGGTACAGTGAAACCACTGTTAATAACCTACTGCATTAAGAAGTTCAGGGGCTGGATTGCTGGATTCAACCCTTTCTGTCGGCTAATTGAAATAAGAATCCGAGGGTGCCCTGGAATTCTCGCCACTGGTTCTTACCCTTTAGCAGGTGAAATTTATGCTACCAAACAATTACCAAACTGCATTACTGACATTATCAATGTTCAAACTAAATATTAACTATTGATACAGGTAAATGCATATTCTGTCGGGGCTTCTGATTCTGGAGCTTCTTTTCCACCTGGCCAGGGCGCGGCTCAAAAACAGCTTTCAAAAACAAGGGTATGTGAATTTGATTTGTCAGATCTGGAATGATCAGCGCATGATTTCAATGTGGGCTCAAAATGAAGTTTCAACCCCTAGCATGCTGGAATATCTGGCCCTCAACCAGTGCGCCCGGAAAGACTTTTTGGGCCCAAAAAAGTGTTTTCTCCAACCAACTCTTTTCCGAACCTATCATCAGCCCAAAATGAAGTTTCAAGCCTTGACACTATGGTTTAACATATTTCCACACTTGTTTTAAAATATATATATATTGAAAAAAAAAGGCGCTAACTGTTTTTTTGTGCTCTCACCAACCCCAAAAAACCCAAACCCATAGCAAACCCGTCCCTGCCTTGGCTTCTCCTCTTCTTCGGCTCTTTGCTGCTTGCAGAGCTTTCTCTGGAGGCACTATTTACCGACTGCTAATTGAGAAATCACTAAAAAAAAACGCAAAACCCTCACCATATGTACCCTTAAGAACTAAGCCTTAAGAACTTGAGGATATCCTCGTTCACAATTCCCATATCATTATAGCACTTAAGAACCCCAGGGTAGGCTGGACAAATTCTTAGCCGCTTCTATCCGATTCTTATCCAACGCTTCCGCTGTATTTTTTGGTCCGTCTTATTATTTTGTGTGTGTGCGCGTGCTTTTTTGTGCGGCTGGTGGTTTTGCAATTCACACAATCATGCAGTGACATTTCTGGTGCTTCCGGCGAGTGGGGATAGATAATCATTCAATGAGTACCTCAACATACGGCCCGCTTCTCCCAGGGGCCGAAAGGTTCAAAACGCGAGAAACCAACAATAAACACAAAAATGATCAAACATGTACTTTTTGGGTCAAAGGCCACTTTTCTTAAGCGATCCCGCAAAAAAAAAAGGCAACAGCGGCGTTTGAAGATCCAAGCAGGTACATGAGCGAGATTCTGAGTCTGAGCACTGGAACATACTGATCATACTGGAACTGAAGCAACTTGGATGGCACCCGCATTCCAACATACGGCCCAACAATCCAACTCCGGGGTCTGCTGAGGAAGCGTAGCGTCTTTATAAAACTGCCAACTTTGCACCCCACCGGAAAACAAGCACAAAAACAATGTTCTAGAAACCTGCAATTATTTGCAATTGCTGATCAGTAACAGGGTTGATTACAAATTTCAAGTGGGTGTTCACTGTCAGATTCCGACTGTTTTGCTGTCAAATGTGGGCCGCCGTCTTGAGTCTTGACTTGCTGGGACATTGGATGCGACCAAGCAGCTTCTATCATTGTCTTGCTGTCCATATCTGCAGACGCATAGGTTCCATCAGGTAAAACCATGCACAGCTTGTCACTATGCTGCCTCAAATGTCCACTGCCGACTCGCCGGCCCACACTTTCTGGCAGAAAACCAGCGGCTAGCAGTCTACTACTGCAGCTGCATGTACCCTCTGGTAAACTAACATAGCTATTGAAAATGGCCATTTATAGTCGATTTACCCATTAATAATGGTGATTATCCATAGCCATGTTAGTTTACCAGAGGGTATATATAAAAAGTATAGACTCACGTGGCTTTACTTTGCACAAGCCTGCAGTTCTTGACGTCAACTGGTCAGAATCTTGGGGGGTCTCCGCATGTCTCGGTCTCTGGGGTGTTACTGGATAGTGACAGATCTGCTTAGCTTCATTAGTCATTGGACCGACACGGAAAAAAGGAAGTACAACTCGTAGATTGTTGAAATCATGGTCTGGCCTCCCGCCATGACATTTACCGATTTAGGTTTGAAACATCCTGAAACCTATCTGCCCATCGTCTATCATCACCTATCTACATCTGATTGGTGGTGGCTGATGACTGCTGAAGCTTTTCCAGGACTATCTGACTATCAGTGACTATCGCCATTGGATGGCAGCTATTCCCGCGCGCGGCTGCGCGTGCGGCTGCAGCAAAGCTTCCCCAGTGTTTTTGCAACTCCGTCCTGGGGACGGGGACGGCAACTTTTGGCAGGGCGGGTTGTGCATGTGTAACTTCAGCTACTGGCATGCAACTGAAAATTCAAAACAACGTCGCCGTATCTCTTGGGCGGGATAAAGATGCAAATGTATACAATGTATACAAGTGTGCTACGACGGTGGCTAACTTCCAACCCGATGGAAGTGAATATCATCACAGACCATATCGCACCCACTGCGGCAGGATCTTGAGGCAAGTGGCACGAAGTAGACCAAAGGCGTCCTGCAAGACCGGATCCATAGGAAGCACACAAATGAGGGTCAAAGCTATGAAATACAATGCCATTTGAATGGGGGAATGAACATCCACAACTATCACATCTACCAGCTAGTTTGGGGTCAAAACGAGCAAAGCACCATGGGCTTTGACCCATAGCCATCTTAGCATCTTGTTCTATCACCAGTGTATCATATTATAATTATATCCCTCTATCGCGCCTTTCCCTGCTGCCAGGACGGTCCTCCTTGGACAAGCGCATCTGTGCCACCTCCTCTCCTGCAAGATTAATGCCTCGAACGCAGAGGTCCAAGTCTTCCGTGCTGGGCGCGGTCCAGTCCAATTGCACCTGGGTGCGGTTTGCCGTTGAAGGCACCGACTGAAGGATGGGGATAGACTTGGGATGGGGATGTGGCCGGGCAGCCGATATAATGGGGAGATCAAATAGGCAGTTGATACAATGGGGATATCAAAAACCAACTTGACATGGGAACTGAAGATAATGAAGAAAATTGGCACACACACACATTATCGGACGGCAATTTTTCGTTGCGAAGGTGGCTGAACAAGGATACCAGCCTCCCTAGATTTGAGGTTTTCCAAATGTCAATCCTCAATCGATAACGAAGTTCATACAAACGCCTTCGAGACATGCATCTGGAATATATGGGTATGTCTGAAAATGGGGCATACCCCCAATTATAGCCATTTAGTAGGGATACTGATATATTAACCATTGGGTGTAGGGGTACACTATTTTCAGACAAACCCATATTTATCCAGTTGTCATCTTGCCCTATGCCTTGCTATGCCCTACTCGCCGCGACTTGATCCAAACGCCTTGGTGGAGCCGTGGAGCCCGACCATCTCCCAGGTGCGAACAACGAACTGTGACGAACCACGAGCCATGAAGCACCAACTCTTCAACCAAAGGATTTGGGATCGTCTATGATTCCTCCTGTTGATTTGTTCAGCTTCTTGGGCTACCCTCTGCTAAAGTACTAGAAATGGAAAATCCGAAAAATCCACCAATAAAAGTTGAAGCGCTGCCATCCGCGTTTGCATCTGCATCTCTAGGCGTAGCAAGATGGTTTTACTCCTGTCGTGTCGCTTGGCAGATGACATCTACGGGAAAAACAGGGATACCACGTCTTGATGAAAGGGGTGACAAAATCATTATCATAGATTTCTCATTTCTCATGATTCCCCAAATGTATAAATCATTATAAATCATTGGAAAACCCAACCAGCCTCCAAACCTGGGTAATTAAACCGATTCTGGGATGGGCTGATAGGGCTCCGGTCGAACCATGGAAATTGACACCACTTCTCTGTTTCGTGCTTAGGCCACACATCTCAAACATTCTCGAAAATATGCAGGAACATAAAAACTTGCATATTTTATTTACATGAGGCTTCATGGATTCAATCAAGATCATCATCCGGAGTAGGAGACTGAACAATATAGACAAACCATGACAACCCCCCAAAAAGCGATACATGCCTTCACCGGCCGGCAGAAACCACCCATGCTCGGTCACTAAAAAACACAGACTTCACTGTTGTGTTTCATAGGGCTTCCGTTACTAGAATCCTGATCCCACAAAAAAATCTGGGGCGGAGTTCCAGGTTTCCGGGTTTCCTGGCGACCGGATGTCCTCCATTGAAGGGGCCCAGTCTGTGAGTCATCTTGCTGGCAAAAGAAGCGCTGATCGAGCCTGGGGGTTGATGACCGATGGATCAGACGCGGATGACGTGGGTGATAAAAAAAATGACGATGCGGATGATGCACCAAATACATCCATATCCATCATATCCGGCATGGCGACCAGCTTTTCCAAACTGGAATCTATTGCCATGATATCAGCGGTGAATGGGAAGTCCAGGACTCAGATTTTTTTCACACGCAGATACAGTACACAAACAACAGATTTGCTAAACTATTTTGCTAAAAAACTCCACCAAATGATGTCAATGTTCGTCCATGTTGGCATATTTTCACCAATAAAAAACAGGGGTGCCCATGCCTGGAGGCTACTTGTGACCATTGGGTGAGGTTGAAGGGACTTGACTAGAAAACTATAGAAAACTCACTGGGCCCTTGCAAGATAATTTCATTATTTTTAGTTAATTCTTAGATGTTATTAGTTACTATATAAATAGATGTTATTAGTTGCATGTGGTTATTCTATTAAAGACAAAAACGAAACCTTGGTGCCACCCTGTCCCACCATGTGGACAAACCCCGGAATAACCTCAAATCAGAGTCGTGGAATGACGAATTTAAATCGTGGACAAGGCTGGCATTAACTTGAGCATGGGCATTTCAAGAGGGAAAATTAGTTTGTCAAAAGAAATCAGAGTTTTAATCTGAATTCTCTCGATGGAACAAGGCATTAAAAAGACATGTTTCTGGAAAGCTCCCAACAATGCCCAAATAGCGCCTTTGACATCCTTAATTGCATTTAAATATCTTATCATATCTTATACTATCTTCTAGTAAGCATTACTGGCTTGTTGAAAACACCTATTACCTATAATTCAGGACCTTTGCTTTGACTAACAGGGTTAAGGGTATCGATGCATCACTGCAACGTCATCCCGGGCCCCCGGCACAATGATGTAGACATCCCCGCGCTTATGAGCGTCTGCCACAAACTTGTCAAGCTGCTCCTTCACTGTCCTTCCCTGTGGCTAGGTGTCTCTGGGCACACTGGGACCTAAACAAGTGAAGTCCTGGCAATGTTGTTCGATGATGGCTGAAGTACTTCTGAACATAACCTTGAACCAATGGTTTCTCCATGTTTCTCCTTTCTGGATCCTTCTGGCAAAGGCTATCTTCGAAGAAATCAATGACTGGCACAAAAGTTCCCGCCTGAAGCTTAAACTCGGCAAGACGTTGACGCCTGTGGGAATCGGGAGGCTGGATCCACAACAGGATGCTTCATCATGCTTCCAGCTATCAATGACTGGTGAAAGATATGAAAGGCCAAACAGAAAGAACAAGATAGGAGGACATGTTTCATTGGCGACCAGAAACATGGACACAAACGTAGATACAAATATGCGTATGCAAGTATATATGATATACATGTATTTGTGTGATCATATCTATGTATATGTACGTGCGTATATATATATATATATTAGTTATATATCTATGTATGTATGGGTGTGTATGCGTATATACATATACATACATATACATATTGCATCTCTCTCTCTCCCCCGCTGAGTTTCACATACAGTATGCTGTTCATATCTGTTCATCCTCTCGGAGCATCCACAATTCAACATCTCCTGGTGAGGCAATGTGAGGCACCTAGGGTCGAGAGCCTTTGCCACAGCCTTTGCGCCACCTTGTTTCTTTCCGTTCTGCAGGTAACCTGGGCCACAGTTTTGCGTGGACTAAGTGACTATGCTTGGGCCGAATCATCACAGATCCTATGAACCTAGACACTTGCGGCCTTTTGATACCTGGAAACCTTGAAAAGTGAAAAGACCCAAGTAGACCCAAGTCCAGTCCGAAGGAAACCGCGCGTGCAGATCAGAAACCCACCGAAAGGATATCTCCAGCATCCTCTGGCAGCTGTCCAAGGCATCCATTGATGCAGATGGGCTGTAGCCTCGCTACCTGACAATCTGCCTCAGCCGGGGCCAAACTTTTCAGACTTCAATCAGGGCACAGTACAGTAACCCATCTATGTGTTGCTCAGTGCTTATCATGTCTATGTCTATAGACATTTACATATATCTATCTATCTTTCTTTCTTTGTTTCTTTCTATCTATCTATCTATCGATCGATATTCTATCTATCTATCTATCTATCGATCGATCGATCGATATTCTATCTATCTATCTATCTATCTATCGATCGATCGATCTTATCTATTTATGTTATCTTATCTTATCCAATCTTATCCTATCTTATCTTACCTTATCTAATCTAATCTATCTATCTATCTATCTATCTAATATATCTAATCTATCTATCTATCGATCGATCGATCGATCGATCCATCCATCCATCCATCCATCCATCCATCTCTCTCTCTCTCTCTTTCTGGATGTCCATTCAGTATATAACAAGCATACACATACATAGGCACACACACATATATATAAATAGGTACATATACATATACATATACATATATATATATATATTTACATATATATATATATGTATCCATCTATCTCATCAAATATCATCTATTGTGACCCATCTAGAGCTGACCAGCTGTCAGCTCCCAGGGAGCTGAGGCCAAGTGGCAAAGTCAAACATCGTCTCATTCAAGTGGCGTACCTTGACAGCGTTTCAGCGGCAAAAAGAGACATCTGATGGGCATATGATCCACCCCAGGTCGCTACATGTCGCTACCATCAGTTTCATCATTGTACATCATTATACATCATTATGCTATAACATCTATTTTTTAAAGATCATTATACTATAAACATCTACTATAACAGTTATAACATCTACCTTTTGAATATGAATGTTTACTGTTTATACCTCTGATATTCATTGGAGCCGACTTGTCAGAGCCTCAGACCGCGGTAACCACCGCCAAGTCACTAGGTCTTCCTGCTTGGAAGCAATGCTTCGACAAATCACCTGGCAATGTGGGATGACCGGGTGCTACTGGATCTCCTTATGATCTCCTTTCGATGTATGACCTTAAAAAAGGTGATGGAGCATATAATTCTAATGGTATATATTTAGAATGATTGAACTATTTAGAGATCAGGCATGACCTGATCTCAGCATATTTGGGGCTTTGTGAAGACAGGGCCTTGCGTTTTTGCTATATAAATTTCGGGACATATCCCTGCATTCGCCTTCGGCGCTAGAAGCGACGCTCATTGGTCACCTTAATTGAAGATCTGAGGGTCTCACCATTCCTTGGATTCCATGGGCTGGGAACCCCCATTGGCTGAAGCTCAACCCTCACCAACTCAGCGCACCTCCCATGATGCAAAGGCGCAAGCAGCCCAGCCCAGCCACGCAGAAAGCCTGATGCAGTAGGCGAATCAACTCCAATTTGCCGAAGTTTCGATTGGTTCCTTTCACAGAACCAGTCCAAAGCCAAACCCAAAGGATATTGGAAATTGTTGGAGTCACTGCGCCAACGTCCGGAAGGCCCCACACCAAGTCCATGAGTCTTCCAAAATATGTCCTTTGGAATCTTCCGAAGTGCTAGTGGGAATTACATCAACCAACCCAAAAAGTCAACAAAAACGAGAAATGAAGACCATTTCTAATAATTAGCTGCTTTCATCAAATCATTCATCCAACCATCCCCTTCTTCCCAAGCTCCTTGGGACTACCCCCCGAATTCTTCAGTACTGGGGAGCTGTTGGCAGAGCTCGAGTTTGAACTGCTTGTCCAGACTACCTGTCAGTGGCAACACCCGCAACATCCCGCTGCCCACCCCAGCACTTGGTCACTACCGTGGTGCCATGAGCCCATCATCTTATTATTATTAGTAACTATATATGTACAAATATTATCATATATTTATTCATTTATCTATTTTTTATTTATTTATCTATTGATTTATCTATATATTTACATTTATTTATTAATCTATTATTTATTTATCTGTTTATTTATTTATTCATCTATTTATTTATATATCTATTTATTTATCTGTTTATTTATTTATTTATTTATATACACGGGAACCTGGATGTTTCTTCGGTCAGCTGGAAGTGTTTGATGGAGCTGTATCAACAGTAACAGGGTTTGATCTCGGCTACTATTTCTGGTCACCCCTGCAAAACTTTTTCATCCGCACGCTGGCATGAACCGCCAGAAGAGTTCAGACATATCAAGTGGCCTCGTCCCTTGCGGACAGCTGGACGGTTGTTTGGTTTGGATCATCGCACTTGGCGAGAACTACAGCAGACGCGCTTGGGAACCAGTTTTTTCTTGCAGACAGTCTGGGTGCTTGCTTGCCATGTTGCTTATGGTGGTGTGCTGCTTGAAGAACATCCCGGCATTCCCTTTCATGATTACCAACCCTCTATTTGGCGTAGTGCCATTGTGGAACTCTTTGGACAACACCCAGATATTCGATTGCATCAGATTGGGCACTGGCGCTTTGCGGCGCCTTCAGTGAAGCCAACGGGACTGTTGACTCTCCGTCTCCCTCATTTTTTGCGGGATTTGTATGCTTTTGCTGATCCATTTGCTCGGAAACCTGACACGCAGTCAATCGGCCTTGATTCTGGCGGTGCCTTCCGCACCAGTGTGCACAAAGAGTTAGCCTTCGATTTTCGGGCGCACCGCATTTCGTTTTGTGAACACCCTTCCATTTTTGTGACTGGATCCATGAAGTGGCAAGTGACTGCGCCACTGTGCATGAGAACGCCCCGTGGCTTCCAGATTTTCAAGGTTGATTGGGAGTTTTCTCCTACTTCGAGAATGTGCAGAGGCTGCAAAGGCGAGACCTTTTGAATGCCCTGAAAGTGAAAATTGATATACACACGCACTATATGCATATATATATACATTCAACATATATAGATAAGTACAACGTACAAATAGAGCATGTAGATATATAATATACTTATTATACAGTATGTGTAAAGTTTGCCTCATTACTCGCACCGGATAGTTGGCACCGGGCTGGCCGAGCGGCATTCCTTACCCTTGCAGCCAGCGAAGTCATCCTGCCACGACCGAAGTGCTTCTGATTGGGGCACCATAAGCTGCTCAGGGAAGGCCCATGCGAAACTGTGTTTTCTCTTCTCAAATCGGGTCTCAAAAAAAGTAAGCCTTCACCCGGAATATCAAAATTCTAGCATGATTGAGCGATGCCCCCCAAAGTGCGCAAACTGACAAGGTGCAGTTGCCAATAGTATCTCTCATGTCCAATTGGTTGGCTTCTGCACTCATTCATGAATTCATTAATTCCCCGTATCTGTCAATCTATCGGTCTCTTCAAGGGCAAGCAATGGCACGCAAAGACTGCGCAAATGGTTCGGCTGGTGAACTCAGCCCATCGCAAAAGCGCTGTTTATTTGAGTACATATATAGTACATATTCAACCAGCCAGTAGATGCCATGTTTCTCTCCAAGTCATCCTTAATTCTGTATCGCAATTTTCAGCCCAGCCAAGGAAGTGTGTACTGGGAAAGTCCATCTTCTCACCCCGTAGTAATGAACACATGCGTGCCAATGATGTGCCAATGCAATGCAGGGCAAAATGTATTGAAGTGCATTCTCATAGCCATGGCAAGATTAGGCATGCTATTGTTGTATCATTGTGTGGCTTTACATTTGCAGTACCCACAGCAGGTTTCCCGCAGTTTCGACACGCTTACCATCACCAAAATTTGTCCTCACTATCAGCATGCGGCGCCGTCCAGCAGAGTGCCTTGCATGGGTTTGTGCAAAACTGAGAGGCATCTGAGATGATAAATTACGATCAACTAATCATGCGATTGCAGGGCATCCTATTTTCAACAAATCAATGAGGTGGGTCACTACAGCACCTCGCAGGGTGATCGGAAACGGGGGCATGAACATCAATTAGGTGTTCACCAGGTATTACTTAAAAAAGATCATCACCTGAGGAAGGGTGGAAAACAAGAAACGTTTGAAACTACCTGTCAGTCATATTATGTCATATTTGCATGATACCAGGATGATAGGTGCACATATGCTCATATAACATACACAATTACACCAGCATAGACTGCAAATAGCACTTCCATCGGATGGTGAGACACAACTGGATTCATAGAGAAGCATCAACATCATTCAACACCTATATAGCTGAAGCTATCTGGGTGAATACGATTGAATACGTGTTTCGATTGGTTGGTTGGCTATGAGTTATAAGCGATAGTATGGTTAAGCCAGTCATAAGCCCCCAATCTCACTCGGAAACTGGAGGTTTTCGCCTCGTCGCTCGGACGAGCAAGAACGGCCACTGGATGCACTGGGAGCTGCATGGCTCCGCGCCGCTAAGCACTGGGACAGCCGAAGTTGGAGAAATCCACCAGAGGGCTGAATTTCATGAGAATGCAAGCTATGATAAATATGGAGGCTGGTGAGAATGTGTAAAAATGTGTAAAACGATTCAAAAGGCAAAAATCATGGGACATCGTCAAAAATAAACCACCCCCCGAGCCCTTGCGAAAGTCGGAGCCAAAAATTGGCGGCTTGATCATGCCCAACCCAGCCCACCACCTGTGTGGCCCTACCAAAAAGAATAAATACAGAAAACATGGAAAAAAAAACCATGTCCCAAACAGGCTGAAAAAAGACTTCGCCCAAAACACGCGGAGTCCCTCAACACTGAGGTGTCAGCTCTTTGCATTGACGGAAAGTCCCAGATTTTCAGAGTCTTATCCTGCGACACCAGTGAATCTCAACTGGTACGTCAAATTGGCCTCGTAGTGGCTGGTCAAAATGGTTGGATGATGGCCCCACGCGTCAGGTTTGGGGGCCACTGATTTGGCCCTGAAGCCCTTTGATCAGGTTTGAGTTGAGAGCACTTGATTAATAAACTTTTGATATAAAATCACCCATCATATAGTGAACCCCTTTGATATAAAATAAGTACTTTTTTCCTGGAGCCCAGAATGTGAGTGATGGGAACACCACTTTTAACACAGCGTAGTTCCAAGCGCCTTTGATGCTGTGAACAACCGCCGTGGAGCATCAAGCCATTTCACCTCACATCACTGCAACTGCTGCAGGAGTGCCAACCTTTTGTGGAAAGATTTGGAACAAGTTATGGTTCACCGCAAGCTCTAGTTCAGTCAGTTTAGTCAGTTTAGTAGTTGTATTTTTTTTCATATTATGGTTCCAGTTCCAGGTGACCCAATGACTACTTAATGATAGACATGATCAGCACCCAAACTCCATAACCCAACTTCACAATCATCCAGCATGGATTTCTTACGATTTCTCCACAATTTTCAAGACATCATCTCCAAAATCAACAACAAGGTGGTTTATAACCCCAGTTGTGAGTTGGTTTATAACCCCATCAAATATACAGTAGCTGTATATAATAGTCAACAATGATAACAATGCAACATTTTGTGCACCCGGACGGCTGTGACACCATCGGCATGTGCCTTGACAGTGGGCAGACCATGGGAATCCTGTGGGAATCCTATGAGAAAACTATGGCAATGGGAATATCATGGAAAGCCTATGGGAAACTATATTCCTTATGGATCTTATGGTTGTTAGGCATCAATTACAGGTCCTTCGAAGGGGGCATCAACGGGGTGCTTGGTGTTTTCCCTCCGAAAAAATGGGCTCGGTGGCCTGGATTGCATAACTGGGCTCCCCTTGGTTGCGGTCCATGTCAAACACAACGACCTGGGCGAATGGCGGCTTCGCATCAGGCCTATTTTTTCACCCACAAAAAGAAAGAAGATTGATCTACCATGGATACCGTCGAAAACACATATACAAACATATACACACAAACACAAAAAGACCGATAGATGCGCGCACACATATACATCTATACACATTTGAAAAAACATGTCCACAAGAATAAACATGACCATATAATTACATCATATTACATCTATATGTATGTATATATATAGACATACAAATGAAAAACTATCAGCAACTATGTCACTATGTACATGACACATGGCGCACAGGCTTGCCATCTCCACCCTGTGTCCAGAAACTGCACCATTCTCGAAGCCCGCAATGATCTCACGGGAAGACTGTGCCTTGGCCCCACCAATATTGGTATCACCACCCTGGAAATGGCAGATGATAACTGATAAATGTAGATACCTGAGGTAAACAGACAAAAAAGATGTGGAACAGCAATATAATCCATGGGGAAAGCCTAGCAAAATCTACAAATGGTGCGTGTTCCACATCTTTTTGTATGTTTACAGGAGGGTAAATTTCAGGTTGGGCTAGATAAAACTTCACCCAAGTTCTTTCACCGACTCAGTGACCTGTGGCATACCTGCGGTCCCAACCCTCCAAAACCAGTCAGAGAAAGACCACCTCTGCTTGACAAAACTGATTGTGGCTCATGGATCGCAAACTAACCTTACTTCATTATCTTTAATCCAGCTTCCAAATATTCATGTAATGGCTCTTCACCCAAAAAAAACATCGGATTTTCCCACTGATACACCAAACACATGATCCTTGGTTCCCTTGGTTATTGAACATAGCTATGGAAGCCATGGCCCATTGATGAAAAAACTGGTGGGTGATGACTTCCATGGGTGCCGCACCCCTACTTCTTCCCGTTTCCAATGGGATTCTGAGCTGCTGACCCAGGCCAATGACGTGGGCGCCTCCATGCTTGCGATCTGCGCCACCCGTCGGCCCCAGCCTGGGACCAAAGGGACAAAGTCCAGGCCCCGTTGTGAAGGGACGGCTTTCCATGGGGAGAAATGATGTGAATTTCCATGTCTTGTAGTGTTTTCTATGGGTTAAATCCGAAGTGTCATGAATTTTCATGGTTTAAGATATGATAAAGTGAGTTTAACATGGTGTCTGATGACTTTCAAGCGACTCTCCACATGGAGAAAACTTGGAACAGAGGACACACCAATGGAATTGATGGTGAAAACATAGGTTGTCCTGTAAGTTTCCCGGCCAGATCAGCTGTAAGACGTGGGATGTAAATAGCCAGAAACGGGGTGTAGGACATGGGTAGGACCAATGAAAATTGTGGATACTTGGACACATCAACCTTCATACCTAGCCGCTAAATCTCCGAAATTTGGGGTTTGTCTTAAAATGAGATACTCCCAAAACCACATGGATTGTCATCAGATGTCGTCATTGTTTCCCCTGAAAGGCAATCTCCCAGGTGGAAGCCAGAAATTGACAGTCTCCAGCCAGGTTTCAAGTCGGGAGTCTGATCGCTAAGCCACTTGGGCTTCGGGGACTGGATGTTCGACTTCCACAAATGTAATTTTCGTGAATGTAAATCCCCAAAAAAACCAAATGTAATTAATTTTCTTGAGATACCATATTTAAATCCATGTTTAAATCCCAGGAAAATATGGTTTTCTTTCCTCACGGCCGTAGAGACAAGGGGCCACCCATGTCACCCATCTTGACAGTCCACAGGATGATGCCGTCTTTCGACCTAGGCGGGGGATGCCGGTTGGAACCAAATGGCAGCCCCAGCAAGAAAGATCCGAGCAGCACATAGGTTTTATTAGAGATGCAACGGAAGTCATAGGAAGGTCGGTTAGTGTATAGTAAGATATAGTAAGATAATTGTGGGATAAAAGGATTGCAAAAATATGGAAAACAGGAGCACTCAGAAAAATATGGAAAAATGTGGAACAGGAGAATACATGGTCCATGTTTTACTACTTGTGAGAACTTGGAAAAACAATGGAAAAAAACGTCGCAGGAAATGACCCTTTGAGACATGACTCTGACCATTGTCACAGCCCTCTTTCGATGGCCAAAACTGAGCTGCCCTGGCCCTGTAAAGAGCGTTCCCGTGCTGGCATCGTAGTCCATGGCCGTGATAGGATTTGGGTTGGTAATCCCACCTGGAAGCATCAGCACGTGCAAAATTGAATAGGTGTAAACTAACAAAACACGTATAATTGTATATAGCTTACATATGTATGGAGAGATAATATGTATGTAGCAATATAAATCTGTTTACCTATATATGCAATAACATGTGTATATACGCATAGTTCAACTTGAGTTTGTCTATATATATATATGTATGTGTGTGTGTTATATGTTATACATATATATATATGTAAATGCAGCATGTATATGTATATATATATATTGTGCGTGTGATTATATTAGTGTGTGCGTTTGCCCTCAGACACCTCATTTCTCCCAACATCACTTTTAGGTTTGTAAAGTTTGAAGATTTAAGACTTCAGGTATTAAGGTTTTAGATGGTTTTAGGGTTTAGGTGCTTTGGTTTAAGGTTTTCCCTTGATTTTTCGAGATTATATTTTTAGATTTAGGGTTTAGGGGGTGTTCGGGTTCAAGATGACTGACGCAGTGACGCATACACACCCTACCTGAGCTTTTCAGGAATGCCAGAATGACCTGTTATTTACAATGTTTTGAAAGTGCCTTGGACAACTTGAGGTGTTTCCCTGTATTATTGTCATTGTCTGAAACCATCTTATTATTCTTATTGCTGTGATTATGTCTATTGCCAATTTTGCTACCGTTGTCATTATTGCTATTCATGATCATTGTTGTGCTAGCAAAGGATGTTGCGCATGTCTCAAGTGGGTTGGGACTATGTCCATAGGATACAAGAAACAATCTAATGGAATAGCCACAGGGATGGATACCAAAAACAAACACCGGGATGTAGTCCTTCTTTTTTTATATGGGAATAAGGAACTGGATATCGCCAGATTGAACTTTTGGTTGTCATGGGAAAATGCCAGCCATAATATGCCATAATGTTCAACATGGTCTAACCTATGTGGTTTCACCTGAAAATAGGACACACCCTTTATCCCCATCGGTTGTTATCTGGTTTCCACTGTTTTCCCTATTGAACAATTTTCCGTAAATCAAGGGGTTCCATTTTCAGACAAGCCGACATATCCCACATGAAGCAACCAATGATCTTCACAAACCTCCACCTGGTCACTCTTGGTGGTCCTGAGGCTGCTCACTGTCCGGTATGCTGGCAACTCTCTGCATAGGCAAAATGGAGGTGTCGTACACCTTGCCAAGGAGAAAGATCAGGGTATCCAGGAAAGTGACCCAGCAAAGTGACCCCCAACCATTTACCATAATTTTAGCATCCTCTTTGCCAAATTGGGGTGATGACCTGGGGGTTGTGGCATTGATCCCACACTCAAAATCCATCAAAATCCCATACCCTCAGGCGCCACACCACCACAACTCCACTCTTGAGGGACGCGAACAGCTTCCTCTGCTCCTGCCGCTCAATCTGATGCTCAGATATGCTCAGCCCTGCTGGATAGCGGAAATAATATATGGGTTTGTCTAGGAATAGGGAAACCCTTAGACCCAATGGATCATCATGATTATTAAATATTATTAAATCATTTTCCGATTAAACAGATTAAAAGTGTCTCCCCAATTTTCAGCGCCCATTTTGGTCATTGCAGGAGCGCCCGTGTTCCCAAACTTTTGCTCCAAAGCCTTGTGCGGTGGCTATTCACCGCATGTGGCAACACGCTGCCAACATGCTGGTATACATGACCCTGAGGCAGTGGGTGAAGCAGCCCTCCGAAACAAAATTCTCGGAAAATTGATGCAAACTAGATGGCCTTGCTGTTCATCAGCAGGTGGCATCACATCCTTTACCTCTAAGTCGTGTGAAACCACGATCTGAGCTCAACTGCTGAAGGCGAGCCGCTGATGCATTCCTGGCATCTGTGCCTCAGTCAAACATCCAGCTGTCCATAGCCCCCAGGTTGGAGGGCATCATACCCTCTGGTAATTTAACATAGCTATTGAAAATGGCCCATAGAAATAGATGGTGTACCTATTAAAAATGGTGATTTTCCATATAGTTATGTTAGTTTACCAGAGGGTAGATCCAACAGTTTGCATGACATTTCAAGAGTCGGATCGTCGATCCAAACAGCCATGGCGGCCATGGCACATCATGGCACCATGGCGCCATCACGCAAAGCCAGCAGGATACCAGCTCCTGCGCCTGCAGAATCTTGGAATAACTTGAGATATCTTGGTTCATAAGTTGGACGGGTGATGACACACCAAGGTAGGCACTAAAAAAGTGGACTGGACCTGACATTTCTTGGTGTCTCCAGGGGTCTTTGGAGGTCCATCTTCCAGAATATAATATATATCTTCATAGAAAATCATGAAACATCTATCCAGAAGGGCCACCAATGGCCACCATTCGTCTGGCCTGAACTGCTTGCCACACTTCTGCGCGCATGCTGTCCTAGCCGACTGCAAAAGGGAAGGCCTCGGTCCACAGCCGCCTTGACACAGAAGAAACCCAAAATCGACATTGCTCTCCCAATTGGAAATTTGACCAGTCACATCAATCCGCCTAAACTCAGACAAACATCAGGGAAGAAACACAAGATTCTGAGGGCCAAAAAAAAATTATAGAGTTGGATAATGTTGAAGTTGACCCTCTCTTCATTGCATACTGAGGCCAAGCATCTCTTGACATTCCCTTGGCGCTGCGACTTTGGATGCTACCTGCCCTTCGCCTAAGGGACAAAACTGCCATGTCCCAACAAAAAACCTTTCCTCCAATGGTTCATCATGGTTTATCATGGTTTATGATTGTTTATCATTGTGTTTCACCAATTAATGGGCTATTTTGGGGCCTGTATGCCCCATTTTCAGACAAACCCATTGGCAACTGCGCAGGCAAGCTGTGAAAAAACTCTGTTTTGACAGGATCTCTAGTGGAATTTCCAACACCAGCAGCACTTTACATGGAAATGAAGGCTGGCAATTCCTTCAGTCCAAGAAACAGAAATCACATTGACCTGTGGCTGAAAAGCCAACGTCACCGGCAGCGCAACGGCAGCAGGCAGCTACCCTGTGCTGTAAAGAATGACCACCAAACCACTTGACCACCCAGCTTGACATTGCTTGAAAGATCTGCGCCAAAAGTGGAGATGGAAAACAGAATGACAGAGTTGGAATGGGTTTGTCTGAAAGTGCGGGATACCTCAAAATGGCAATTTTATTGCGGGAAATGATGATTGAATGTTTGACCATCAAAGTTGGGGTATGCTATTTTCAAACACACATTAGCCACATCCACACAGGCCGTGGGAAACGCGTGGGAAATTGTTGGAATAGTTGCACTGACCCGCAGCCTGTTGAGTGTCTCGCTGTCTTGGCCACCTAGTCGGTGATGACTGGGGCCAAACTCCAAAGCACCAAGCAGTTGCTTTGTACTCATTTCCATTCATGGGCAGAAAAATCGGCCACTTTTCACAGGTCTTGTAAGTAATTCCTCTTTAGAGCACATGATGACACATAGCGGTTTTTCGAGCTGAACAGAAAAATCAAAAAACCTTTAAACGCACCGCTTGCTGGGAACGGGGCCCACCTTCCAGCAGCGTGACGCTTTGGCCGCTTTGGCTCTCATCATCTGAGGGTTTTCTCGCCTCCAAATTTCCCAACGAATGTTTCAAACGAATGTCGAAATATTCACCCCGCTTCGCGTGGGGTGGCCGCCCACACCGCAGGTTTATTTCGGTCCGTGAGAGGGGCTAAGGGTGGTTTTCCCCCGTGGGGGCTCTTCAAGCTAAGAAGTTTCAATAAGAA
>Ga0126342_10004529_pt1 | contig 23803 bp, 13 predicted proteins | sample Cyp1metagenome_FD_92528 | JGI IMG/M metagenome (GOLD analysis project Ga0126342, IMG submission 92528) | Coral microbial communities from Lord Howe Island, Old Settlement Bay, Australia - Cyphastrea 1 metagenome | ecosystem: Host-associated > Invertebrates > Cnidaria > Coral ...
AAAAGATACGGAACTTATAAATTAACTTATAATATACCCTAAAATAAGTTATCATAACTTCAACATAACTTCCATAACTCAAATTATAACTTCATAACTTCATGTTAACTTAGGGGCCCCATCTTGTACCCTACTGTACGAAGATGTACTAAGGCTGATGTCATCAAGATTGATTGCCGTGCAGCTGCCAGGGATGATATGTGTGGCGGCCTTTTTTTTCCCCTAACCCAAGAATCGACCTTGGGAGGCCTTAGCGGCACAAGAGCTGTGCCCCGGAGCGGTGAAGGGAGGGGGGTAATCGCCAGATGATCAGCTGCGAATAGAGTTTTCCAAGCGTATGATAGTTAGTGTGTTTAGTGTTGATGTCTTTTTTTTGAAATGTGTTTTTGATGTTTTTTATCAACGAATTTGTGAAACAAACGGTTTTTTCCAAAGCAAATACTGGGCACATTTTTTCGCGCCGCCTGTGGTTGACGAGCACATGATGGATGGGATGGAAGCGGCGAACCGGTAATGGTTGATGACATGTGTAAGTTGTTGGTCATTTTGATAGATAAATATTTATCAATGGCTTCAAACAATCCACTACAATATGTAGTTAGGAGTTAGGACATCTTTTAGGTAGTTAGGTAATGATTTAGAGCTCAAAGAATCGCTTCTTTGAATCGGCTACGTCGCTCTTAGAGGCCGCGTCGAAGGTATGTACTGGTTGATCAGTGATCAGAGTGATGTTCGGAATCTTTCACAATCCTTAAGCCAACAAATAATGTTTCAGCCTGTGATGAACGTATCTTTTCAAAGCGTCCAGGCAATCATGAGCTAGTCAGCTAGTCCCATCTCCATGACTCTTGTCAGCAAAGCTGCAGGTACAAGAAGGGCTGGAAATATCAGAAGTCCGAAAAGCTTTGGTACCTGGAGCATCAGCCGCAGGTGCGCGGCGTGTCTCCTTGACCTCCCATGACTGACTTAGCCAGGTGTAGCCCTGTGACATCCTGTAACCGAGCCAGGTTGGTGAGCCGAGATGGTACGTTTGGGATCCAAATACCTGGGAAAGAAAGGATGCCCGACCCCAGGCGCGGTGAGTTTAAAACAACAGCTGGCAGGAATCCCCACTTTTTCATAAAGGGCTTGCCATCTGATTTTTCACTGCTTGGTGATGTTGGTGGTGACTGGAACATGACTTTTATGATTTTCCATACATTGGGAACAATCATCCCAACTGACGAAGTCATATTTTTCAGAGGGGTAGGTATACCACCAACCAGCTGGATGGCAATGGTCACACTGGTCAGGACTTTTCTTCGAACCAATTCCTGACAGAGGTTCGGCTCGTGGGCACGGCGAGGGCAACCTAGGTCGTTTGTACATGTTTGTATTTGGGTGTACAGTGCCCCAGCAAGTGGCTAATAACCATGGTAATGTCTTGTTGATGGTCAACGAAGTACTGAAAGATAGGACAAACCCAGTCTGGTTTGTCTGGGTGGTTCATGCTATGGATTCCACCCCCCCCCCACAGGGCCCCACAGTCCTGGGGTTGGAAACATCCTCTGTTGGGATCTGAGTTCTCGGTCGATTTTGATCCACCACATCACCATTTAAGTTTTACTGTCCAGTGGTTAGGAGGGAACGTGGGAGATAGGGGTATCCATAATGCCCATTATTTATCATGGGAGCCGGTCGGATTTACCATCAGAGTTTCCCAACCATATCTGGTTGGTGGTTTCGATGATTTTTTTTTTATGACTTTCCATTCAGTTGGGAGTTTCATCATCCCAACTGACGAACTCCATCATTTTTCAGAGGGGTAGGTAGCCCCCACCAACCAGATATGATAGGTTTCACCATGATCCCTCTGAGTCACACCTCATAGCCGGAACCTTCGCCATCAGTGGGGGGTTCACCAGATCTATATTTAGATGATTAAAACATATTAAAACATATTAAAACCTCCATTTACATATATAGAGATGATAATAAAAAAAAACTCCATTTTCCCATCGTTTTCCGATATTTTCTGCCGATTTTTGAATTGTGAACTTCGTGGAGTTGGCCGCTTTCCTTTGCTTAGGAGGAGGTCCAGGTGCGATTCCCTCAGATGCCTCAGTGAGAAACAGAAAAAAAAAGTGGTGGGCGCCTCAGATGGGAGCCTGGAGACCCATTTTTTCGGCAGAAGTGAGGCGTTTCCCTCCAAAAAAAGGATCACTTTTAAAACTTTTCATGGCGAACTCTTACATAACTGTTAAGGTAAATACATGTAAACTCACTGTTGGGGGGATGAAGCCTGAGCCATATGGATGCCCAAAGATGAGGGGAGTTTGATGAGTTTCCTCTGGGACAGGATCATGTGGAAAGATGTTGATCTGACAGTGATGTGGGGCTCAGAAATCCTGCCCTACTTGGGTTGCTGGTAGGTTGGGTTGCGAGGATCCTGCGAAGCACTTGCTTCAAAACATGCTCTAATAGTGTTTTCTAATAGTAATACGCGGTTCCTAACATTGGAATGCTGGTTTGATTGCGGGGCAACTATCCCCAGATAGCCAAAGGTTTCAGGTGAACCAAGGACCAGCTGAGGAATTCGTCAGTGAAGCTGAACTGGACCTTTTTAGACCCAAAAAAGTTGTCACCTGTCACCTGTCACCTGTGTGTCTGCCAGGTATAATAGAGCCGCGGCTCAAAGCCCTTGGGCGAAAAGGTCACTGGCCGCAATTTTTTTCGGCTGGCGCTGGAAAGGCTACTTACAGAAACCTGGAAGTTGAATATTTTTAGGGTTTACAGATGTTTAAAGGCTTTCTGCTCTGGGAGACTCTGGGACAAGGGAATTTCCATGAATTTCCAAGTCTTGTCTGTCTGGCAAGGGAACTCAGGGAACTCATAGGAAATTCATGAGCTGCTGAGCTCATATCAACTGCTGGGGCAGCGAAGGAACCATACAATTGTGATGTTCTTTTTTATGGGGATCCCGTAGATGTCCATAGTATCCATAGTTAATAAATGTTAATAATTGTGTTGTTTTACAACCTACGGGTGAACTGCTATATGAACAATCCCTGACCTTTTTTGATTCACGAGGTGCCCCTCAAGCAAGCTCAAGCGACGCGGAACCGAAGGAAAAAGACCGTAGAGTTGTGGCTGATTCTGTAAACGTTGCGTTAATGTTACGTACTCCTCGTATGTTGTATAGTTGATGAATATCAAATATCTAAGTTTACTAATTACTCTCATGAGTCAGAAGTATTCATACGTACTCTGACTTGGCTTTGGCATCTTTGGCAACTTGCAACCCCAACGATGGCCAAGTGGTAAGACAGGTGAGGAAGTCGTCCTTTGGGGGGTACCAGTTTAGTTGATTATCATAGATTATCACTATTTTGGGTGACCCTACTTAATCAACCAGGGTTTTAATCTGCTTCTGAGTCCGCTAATTGCTTGATATTGATTTGGTTGACACTCCTCTTTAATCAACCTCCCCAAGTCTGAAAAACCATTGTTGAGGATTACAAGTGCAACAAGCACTAGAAGCAGATCATCACTCAACTTCATTTTCTTGTTCAGTCTCTTACTGAATCTGGTTGGTGGTTTCAAACATGTTTATTTTTTTCCATTTCATATATGGGATGTCATCCTTCCCATTGACGAACTCATATGTTTCCACCAACCAGTATATATATATATATACATATATACTGTATACATAATGATATATATATATACAATTTCACCATAAGTTCAGATAACACATATAACCAGGAATGGGAAGACCCCAAGTTATCATCGTCGCTGGTCGTTCCGCCACTTCTTCGCAGCCAATTTTTTTTGCCGGGGGAAGAACCTCGGGGGAGAACCGAACCTCCTCCCAATGGGAGCGAGCCGGTGATGCGAGGCCGGGTGGAAAATCCATTTGGTGTTGCCTGGATCATAATCCTGGAAAAAGCCTGTTAAACTTGTAACATGTTATGATCATAACAATATATAGATCATAACAAGTTTTTAATGTAATAAATCTTGGCAAGACCCTGGTTCCTACAAGAATTGAGAGATTTACAAAACATGTTATTGTGATTTTTGACTGAAATTGATTTAGCAACAAACAGGAAGAGTACACACGCGTGACAATTCTAGTGACCTGACTGACCTCACCAATGTTAATGATGGGTAGCATTTGGTGAAACCATCCCAAATTTGGCGAACTTGAACAGTGAAATAGTATGAAATAGTGTAATTTTCCCAGATGACGCCTAGGGTCCAAGATTTTGACAGAGTTATTTTTCTGGTCTTCAAACATCACCTGAAATGAGAGTCAAGCTCATGGACCAATAGCTATATTCCAAACCGTTCGTATCAGTACTGAGGATGCTGGTATGTTTGACTTTAACGATGTACAAATACAATAGTGAGATAAGTATTGGTCTTATATGATGTATGATTTATTACTATACCGACTGTAATTTGCATCTATCCATGGGTGGGATGCCGACAGAAAACCCTGCTCCCTGCAACCACTGCAGGTGTTCCTGCTGAAATCGTCAAAAGGCAGTGGCTCCAAGGGATATGAATGGGCTGTTCATGGGATATCAATGGGATATTTAATTGGATATAATTGGATAACATGGGATATATAAGCTATTCCACAATGGAACTTACTATCTACAAGCGGATATTAGTAGCATTTTCACTATCCAGTGGTGAACGATCCGGCAGCGATGAGAAGGGAGCGATGACGATATCCGTCCCTATTTTGCATTTTTGGGGGATCCAGTTGGAGCTGATCAGCTCAGAAAAAAGAGCGTAAAATAATACACTCAAAGGAATACAGATTCAACGACATGCAGGGATCCTGGCAGCCGATATTGTGATTATACCAGGTACCAGTGGATTAAGATATGCTTCACGCTGTGACAAACAATTGAAAACACATCATTATAGTTGTTTCCCAGCATAGTGCGGACTGACTCGCACACTTCATGTTCTTTTGCCAGGCTTTCCCGTTTCATCCTGTTCAGTTTTTGCTCTCATTTTTCAGTCCTGGGTGAAAACAGGGTTTGCAATGGAACCAGCCAGATATAGCCAGATACCAGCCAGATACACTGTGAATTATGGGAATATTTACTAGGCAGCTACGAAGGTTTTCAATCTTGCGGATTATCTATAGAATCTAAGTATCAAGATATACTGTATTAAGATTATCTCAAAATAGATCATATATATATATATGTATTAAATGATGTTTTTGTATGATTCATTATGCCCATATTAGATACTTACATCATCTTACATCCAAATATCTCATTAGATTATCATATATATCAAAATATCTAAATACAGTAAATAATATAGTAAATATAGTAAACTATAGTGAATTAAATACCACTTAGACTATGGTCACTTACTAAATATCTCATATTTTGCATATGGCTATGGATCAATACCTATTAATACCATTTTTAGGGGGATGAACATCCATAAATCCCAGCTATTTTGATGTGAACTACAGGGGTACTATTGGTTTTGACACACTGCCATATCGTAAATCATGGTATTTACAGCTGCCCAGCTGTACTTTTCGACCTGCTAGGGGACATGGGTGCGTCGAGCTCGTCGAGCTCGGGGGATTGCAGGCGCCTCGAGCAATCGCTCGCTGCAGCGAGCTCGGGGGATGGATAGAAAAGTGGGAACATGTGGGAAACCTGGATATATATCTGGTTGGTGATATTGGGAATAATAATTACTGGTTGGATATACATTACTGGTGGTATACATTAATTACTGGTTGGATATAACATCAAATTATCAAAGGGTGATATACATTACTGGTTGACCTGGAAATGTGGATGAATTAACTATGGTTTATGGTAGATATAACTATAGTTAATGGGGATTATAATGGTTCATAAACATTCATAAACCAACAAACACTGGTTGGTGGTTTGGAACATGAATTTTATGACTTTCCATATATTGGGAATAATATGGAATAATAATCCCAACTGACGAACTCATATTTTTCAGAGGGGTGGCTCAACCACCAACCAGATATGGTACAGTAAATATATGGTAAATAGTACATCGAAGCACCTGGAAACACGAGGGATCTATCTTGAAACTTCGGGGTTACGACAGAGACACAGACATAGACTATTTCACAGAATTTCACATGACATATCAACTTTTGGATTCACTTTTGGATTCGGATGAAGTTTTTGTTAATCAAGATGTGTTTGAAAGAAACTAGGTGAAAGGATGGCTGTTTTTGAGATGATATACCCAGACATCACCCTGATGTTTAAACTTCCAAAAGGTGGAGTATGATGATTATGACCTCATGTGCAAGAGGCAATATATTATATGTATGTATGGTATAGTACTATATAGTACTACTAAATGTATACTATATATATATATTGTATACATACAGAAGTATATATATATATTTCAATCTATGACTAGTCGACTGAAGTGATGGGTTGATGATTGCTATTTGTGCCATGGTCAAATGTCAAAACATGGTTTATTTTCCACTTAAAGGGGATGGTCACCTCCCATTAATTTGTAGCCATTGCAAGGGTTCTCAATATGTGATGGATGACCATACCACATATACCATGTTTGGATCCAGTCCCCATCTGGGTCTGAATATGCTTGATATATATTGGGCCCCCCAAATAGTCAACCATGGTACTATGTACTTATCATCATGGTTTCTTAGTACTATGTTTTTTTTCATAGAAAAAACATTGGGAAAAAACATAGTACTAAGAAACCATCGATGATAATGGGATTTTGGGATCCTGGATGACCAGTTGGTTGTCGGGAGGGTTTCAGTCGTCATGGATGACCATGACAGTATTGAATCCCTTGGGGAACGATTGGGATCCCCCCCATTTTAGGAAACATCCATATAGACTAGTTACCCTCTGGTTATTTAACATAGCCATGGTATAGATGGCCCATTTATTGATGGTTTACCTATATATTAAAAATGGTGATTTTCCATGGCTATGTTAAATAACCAGATGGTAATTCCAGTCTTTATTGGATGCGCAAAAGCCCATAAAAAGATGTTAGTAGATGTTGGCTAGCGCCCCGCAAATAAGAACTTGAGTCCGACTTGGGAATTTGTAACGAAAGCACCAAAATTCCAAGCTTGCTAGATATGTCGAGTCTCTGGAGAGATATTACTTCCTCAGGATTTACAAAAGGAATATATTGGGAAAAAATCAGTGCTAGTTGGAAATCGTTGTGTCGATTTCCCAGTTACTGGGCCTTTTTTAGATCACAGACCCATCTGTACACGTGACTGAACTAGACCGTGACTATCGGATGATGATCCTACTTGATACCTTTGGGGTGGGGATGGGTTGAAGCATGTTGAAACCATCAATCAAGCGGACATATATATATATAAGTATGCCTTCTGTAGCAGTGTCCCTCTTTTATTTGGGTGATTTACGGTGTTTGAACATATCTTCAGAGTCAATTGGGAGAACTCTGCATGCCAAAGTTCTTTGCTGACTCAGCGCTTCATGGATATAGCCACAGGATTCTACCATATTTAAGGGAGAACCATGGAGAAGCGCCATCAATAAATCCCAGCTCTTTTGGTGTTCACCATTGGGTACCAGGGTAACTTGACCGCCCATATTCCAGCGATATGGTTGTCATCAAATTGGATGGTTTTCCCCCGTACAGAGCTGGATTGTAGACCAAGATTGAGGGATGGTCATCAATTCATTTCAGGCTTTTAAGGTATTCAATTTACATAGCCATCGTAAGGATGGAGAACCGTACATTAAACATCATTAAACCCTAATTTTATTGGTTTGACAATGCATGTCCCATGTACACTGTAATATATGATGGTAGGATGACCCTGCTTCATATACCTTGGTTTTTGACCATGGTAATGCTAGTAATGCTACAATACACGTTGAGATCTTGGATCCCTTTGGTAATCCCACGTGGCAGCGGGGAAAAAAAACACAGCTATATGCAATTAATAGATCTTGATATGTTCCAATAAAACTTCAGAGTTTCCGAGCCCGCCATGGGACTTGATTTCCAGGAAGTCCCGCTTTTGACAAAACCGCAGCCAAAAAACCGCCATGCGGCAAGGCCATGGTCAATGAATTGCTGTGCTGAGTCCGCCCAGACGGCGGCTCCACTGTTTGACTCGGGATCGGTGCATATGGGCTACCCCAAAATCATCCAAAATCCATTGCTTGACAATGTTTAATTCCTATTTAAATGGGTTTTGATTTTGGGGGGACATTCCCCCCATTTTCCGTCACCATTTCAGATTGGGTACGCTCAAATGATTTTGATCCATTCAACGCCCACCGTTCGGGTACATTGTTACTGGTTGACATCTATCTATCACTTTGGTTCTGGGTCAGGCTCGGGTACCAAAAACTGGATGGTTTACCCAGCTGTGGTTCCGTTGTTTTTTTTTCATATCCATTATCCATTTGCCCGATATCTTGGGAAGATCTAGGGCCCAACATCCTTGGACCATGTTTCACATATCTTGACCATCTGGAGATAGGAACATGTTGCAGGTCTTCACATAGGCCCCATATGACTTAGATCAAGAAATGGTGATGGTTTACCCTCGATGCCATCCTGGAAGCCAGGCAAATGGACCCTTGGAATGCATCACCGAAGGACGCTGCTGGTGCTGCTGATCTTTTATGATCTCCCTATTGAGTCAACATAGGTGCAGTTAACTATGCTCAAGTTGCCGTTTCCCGTCAGTGCTCCTCTAAGCCGCTTTCATTTTTTGTTGGTATATCAGGTATATCTTCATTCTTTGCTGTTTTGTCTCACAATTTTGGTAGCTTCTGGTTCTCGAGTTTAGGTGTTTGATTGCTTGATGTCGATATTGTTGATGGTTTGTCTCCTTTGTTGACAGTTCTAAGCGCGCATTTGGTGGACAAACGTCCATCATTTTGTTGCTGATATGGCTTAACCATTTGAGTGGTGAACTCATCTTCAATGCTTACGCTTCTGAAAGCTGATATGGCATCATGAAGAATGGGTTGAAAGAAGACGACTATTGGACATGGCCATTTGTCCGGGTTGCAAGTTCTGTAGTTTTCAAGAAATTTGTAAAATTGTAAAATGATGGGAAATATACATACAGTATTTATTATGGATATATGAACATATATATATATGATTAGTACTCCGATGCTCCTATACCATTAAATACCCTTTGGTAATTCAACATGGCAATGGACAATTCACCATATATAGATCAGTTCCCAATATTTTTGGATTGGTCATTGGGGATTTGCGATGTGAATTTACCAGAGGGTAGCTCCAGCGTTTGGTCGTTGAAAAATCCTCCGTGGTCTTCGGTCCTTTCAGGACCGGAGGTGGATCGGGTTGTGATTCCTTGTGCGGCCTCCCATGGTTCAATGATGGCTTCGGATGAGGATTTTTCATCATCCTATGACTATTACTATCTGGGTAAATCATGGTTAGTACGGGAAATCATCCCCAAACGGCCTTAATTCAGGTTAGTGAAATATTATAATTTACCCAGATTACCATGATACAGTCGCTACGGCCCTTCTTATTTGGAGGAGAATCAGTTGAAGCGACATGGATGTTTTCGTATCGTAGGACATCATAAAAATCCTAAAGTTTGTTTGATTAAATGGGGCAATCATCCTTGAAGATGTGGGTTACGAATGGGAATTCTTTTTGGGGGAGTCGCCCCAAATGAGATCTTTGTTGTAGGGGGATTCAGTTGAAACAATACTCTATTTCTTCTTGGGCAAGTCATTCTAAATGATGCATTCCTGAAGGGGGGAGTCGGTGAATCATCCTAAACAATGTCTTTTCTGGCACACGGGAACCGCACCAAACATGGCTGGCATTTTCCCATCACAGGGTGATTTTGAAGGGAAGTGCACTTTGATTCAATATCCTTCTCACAAGATAGATGTTTTTACTTCAGAAAATAGGTGAATTTGGATTTTGGTTGGTGATTTCCACTCGTCCCAGCTAATCTGGAGGGCTGCCAGCTCATCAAACATATCATTTGGGTGATAGGCCAGTCTAAGGGGAGCGAACCACAACTTGGGGTCATTTCTAGTAATGAAGCCATGCGCAAGTGTGGCTGTTATAGACGGTATAGATAATATAGGTCAACACGAAACCCCAAGTTGGGTCAACAAATAAACCCATGATAGTCGGGTACCATGGTTTGCCCGAAATGTGGTAACCACTCAACGTGAATATGGCATGCATTCCGACCAGTAGTTATCATCCACCCATCATCACGACATCCTAAGACATGCAAGGTTGGGCCACCAAACGATAGCTCCTATTTCACTCACGGTCATTATTGGCAAGTTGAACAGTTGAACTATTATAATATATATATATATGTATTTATATACATACAGTTTTCTTTACGAAAAACGTGGTGGTTTCTAATGTACTATAAATCAACAGACACAACTGGGGGGGCCACTGTTGTTGATGGCTGAACCACAGCACTTCAGGGGTTCACAGCCGAAACCCCACGGAGACTAGGTCGGTGGGCCGAACGGAGCGAGGGCTGGGCTGTGGAAGAAAGGAAAGGTATCTTTCATCTGAAGTAAGAAGATAGTTGTGGATATTGTCTATCAAAAGTGACCAGAGTATCTCAAATCCAGCAGAATTGGTCTGTTTGGGTGAATTTGGATTGATAATGCGTGCCCCAAAATCAAATTAACAAACAAATGTGCTGATTAAACGCATGTTGTGGGGTTGGGAGTGTCAGTTTTGTCTGTTTTGTGAAAGATTCCATGGTCAATCTGGTATGGCATGCCCCAAAATCTCCAAAATCCTTCAACAGTTGTCTATTTCATTGAACCTCACCAGCTTAAGGCTTCCGGTCCGTCGGAGATTCCACTGGAATGGCCCTTAAGTCGACCAACAAAAGGTGTCGAGTCGAGTCGAGCCGTCTTCGTCCACAATGATGGCCAAGATGACCAGATGTTTTGGGATGTTTTTGGGTGTGTCTAATTAATGTGTACCAGACTATACTCATAACATCATGACCCTGACTGTTCAGCCCAAAATCAGATGCAACCGTGGTCCCAGTTTTTCGAAAAACGCTGGCAGGTCTGCAACTGCACTAGAGCAGTACAGGACTGTGGCTCCTCGTGGGGACTCAACTGAACTGGTACCCGGTGTCGACCGACCGAAAATCCCAGGATTTGTGGATCATTTTCCTGGGAAAACGATGGCTGAAAACCACATCGATTTGTTTTTTTTTGGCCTACCCTCTGGTAAACTAACATAGCTATGGAAAATCACCATTTTTAATGGGTAAATCAACTATAAATGGCAATTTTCAATAGCTACGTTAAATTACCAGAGGGTAAACTTCATAGCCAAATTTGGGACTTGCCAAGTCTTTTTTCAGGCGTTTCAGGACCGAGGGAAAATCACCAAAAATCACCATCACGTGGGCAGCGACTGGCAGCGAGGATACGCTTTTATAGTTACAACATGGGCAACAGTTCCATCCTCAGATGGGATCCGGGCTGTCATTCTGATGTCATCGTTTTAGATAAAAAACTATGACAGTATATGACAGTTATATATTAGGTATGTCATATCATATTGTCATTTTATGATATATGATATATATATGATATATATATATATATATATATGATATATATATGTATATATGATATATATATATGATACATATATATATATATATATATAGATGAATGATGTATATTGATGTATATGTTTATATTAGTAATGTGTATATGTCTTAAAGTTGCACTATTGGTTGCGATATTTGACAATTCCTTGAGTCAACGAGTGCGCCTCAACTGTTGGTAAAAATCGCAGTGTTTGTGGCCCAAGGTCTCCATCTGACAGATGTCCCATCTGACTGATTGCTGATTTTCAGAAGCTCAGAATCAAAATCTTATTGTTAGATAATAAGATTTAGTATTAGATATATATATATATATCAGATATAGTATCTTATTATCTTATTGTTATATATTTTCAGAAGCTCTGATCATAAGATATTATATATTGTTGGATAATAAGATAGTATCAAAGTATTAGATAATATGAGATATCATTTGGAATTTGGAACTAATCAGAACCATGACTAGTTGATGGTTTCAATCATTTTTTAATTTTCCATTTCATATATGGGATGTCATCCTTCCCATTGACGAAGTCAATCATTTTTCAGAGGGGTGGCGAAAAACCACCAACCAGATGATCGCAGCTAAGGCTCGGAGTTTGGATCTGTGGATGAATTGCAAGGACCAGGCCGGAGATGTTGTGAATGTTTTTTGCCGGGATACAGTACCGAGGGATAGTGATGGATAGGGAAAATTCAAGAAAACCTTGGAGAAAAACCATGGAACAGCTACTTTGAAGTTGATTTTGCCACTCTGGCTTTGTTGTGTTTTTTTTGTTTACGAGTTTACGAGGTGCATCCCAATAAAGAAAGACTCCCCTCATCATGATGGTGGTTGGTAGACACGTTTTCTGCTGAACATGAATGTTTTTCTTGTTGAACTGCTGAACCGAGGCCTGTTGGACAAAATCCAAAGTTCTGGGTTCTGTTCATGGAACACCACGTGAACTGTCAATTTTTGACTGAGAAATGTTACAGTAAGAGCTGTTTATGCTCATTGAATACCTCCAGTTTGATGACCATCAGCATGTTTATTCGTTAAATCCAATTTTTTGGTCGAAAGAAATCACCAGATGAACCCCTATTTGTAGTTGAATCGCCGTGATCCTCCAATATATGTTGGTAAAGCACCTAATCTTTGTTGGTAGAAGGCACCAAATAAACTAAAGATACTTTGCTACACCATTAGTACACTTCTTTTCGCACCAAAATAGCAAGTCTATAAATGGATGATCGTCCATTATTTATCCCGTCATTCGCCGGAAGTGCACACTTCCTCATCCCCAAAGAAGCCCACGATTCTGTCGATGCTTGTCGATTCCCAACCCGATTCCTGCCTCACCCTTCTCAGAGTCTATATTTCTGGATATGTCTGGGAATCACATATATAGTTGCTTAGGTTCTGAAATCGAATGCCTACAATCACTTATCCTTAACGATGTATAGCAAAATCACATATTCATACTTTCTTTATGAATGCCTTGCTTTTCTAACCTAGACACAGAACCTAATTGTATTTGTCTATCTACACTAAAACTTGCACCACTCTATACCAGAATCATTAATTACTATAGACACTTCTTTGTATGCTAAATCTCGTGTGCTCACTAAAGGAGCTTGAAATCCATTTGTTTTACTATCACATGAGTTTTACTTGCAACCATCATTAATTTTCGGAAATTCTACAAGCAAGATTACTAAGCTTGGTCAAAGACAAGATTGAACTTTGAGATACCCTTGATTCCAAAGTGGCGTCATTATGAATTAATCTTGGTTCCATTAATTTCTACCAATTTTTGCACTTGAACATACCCTTAATGACCAATACCGGCTTCATTAAAATAATCATATTATATATATATTATCATATCATCTTATATCATATCATATCATTTTATGTCATATTATATCATCTTATATCATATTATATCATATTATATCATATTATATCGTAGTATAGCATACTGTATCATGATATATCATAGTATATCATAGCATATCATCGTATACAATAACATGTCATAGTCTAGCATAGTATATCATAGCCTACCATAGTATCGCGTAGTATACCATAGTATACTATTATAATGGACCATAAAATAGTTGATGTATATCCCCATTACATCCACATTATATCTCCATGCAGGTCCATGCATGTGTATGTATATATATATATATATGTATGTATGCATCTACTATATCACAGGGCATCTATTGAACCCCATGTATATATATAAATATATATTATGATAGATTGTAGACAACTCTATATATATATATATATATACATAGGGCCTATATACTTGAAACACAAACAAAACATATTATTATTTACCCATTACACCCCAATTTTATCCCCATATATATATACATATCATCGATAATGAATAAAGATGATAATCATGATATTCCTTGATCTTCAGATACATTATTATATGATATATGATTATGATATATATATATATATATCCTTGCCATATCATATTAGATAACCGTTTATCCTTATATCATATATACATAGATTATCTAAGATGCCAAACCTTTAGATTAATCACATTACATCATAAGATAATTCATTATCCATGACAATCAATATATTATGATTCGATTCTGGATTATCATGATTATAAGTTTGCATCATATCTATCATAAACAATTCGATAACTATAGTTATATCAGCCATATACCTGGGTAAATGATAACGACCTCACTGCGACCTCACTATAATCAAAAATAGTAAGGGGAATCATCCCAAAATGGCCTTAATTCAGGTTAGTGAAATATTATAATTTACCCATATATATATATCATACAATACATATAATACTATATAATACTATATAATACGATCATTCTCTTATAAAAACCACTGAGAAACACATCACTTTGCCCGGTTCCCCGTGGTTCCCCAACGGCTTCCCCAAGTGCTTCGTTTCGACAAAAAGGCGGCCGTGGCGTGTCCTTCGGCACGTCCTTCACGGATCGCTTCGCGGACGGCGAAAACTGTGACGTGTCCTTTGCCACCTTCGTGGAGGCGGCAGCGAGATGGTGAGGATCGGGGAAAAAATGGGTATCACCTATAAAGTTATTAGTTATTTATGGACATTTATAGTTATTTATAGTTATGATGATAAAGTTATGGAAATTTATAGTTACCCTCTGGTAAATGTTTACATAGCTATTGAAAATGGCCATAGAAATAGTGGATTTTCCCATTAAAAATGGTGATTTTCCATAGCTATGTTAGTTTACCAGAGGGTATCACCTATAAATGTTATGGACATTTCTAGTTATTGATCATTAGTGGGTAAAACAAAAAATAGGTATCACCTATTTATCATCTAAACAATGGGTATCACCTATTTATCATTAAAATTGGTCGTTTCCATATTTTCCATAGTTATGTTAGCTTTTATGAGTATATACTATTATACCATCTGGTAAATGTTTACATAACTATGGAAAATCACCATGATAGAAATGGGTAAATCAAATTTCTAAGGCCTTTTTCAATAGGTCTGTTAGTTTACCAGAGGGTATAATATATATATATATACATAGAGCGATACTATGACTGTGATATTATGTGATATAAACAATACGATATCAGATGATATTATGAAATGGTATAATTAGAGAGATGAGAGTAAATATAAGATTTTATACTCTGCCATACTTTGATCTACTATGATACGATGTGATATGAGATGAGATGATACTCTATGATACAATATAATGTTTGGATATGTCGCTCCATTAGTTTCGGTTCGGTTGGTTTGTTCCACTTAGGAATTGGTCATTCAACCAGGGCTGTTCCCTGTTCGAGTGGGTGCCTTAGATAAACGTCCGAAATCCCCGGGCCTTGGATTTCGGCGAAGTTTTCTCAGACATCCCACTTTCACCAATAGCTGATCTCCAATGACTCAATGACCAATGACGAATAATCCCTCCCCCAATGATATTTTGATATGACATAATATGACATACTCGCTACAGACCACTCCCCAGAAGCCCTGGGTTTAAAATTGGATCTGTTTTTTTCGGGGTCGCATCTGTAAGGAGTATTTCACAGGAGAGGGATCAGGTTTGACCCGTTCCCAGACCCATACTTTTGGTTATATCCACTTAATTATATCCCGATGGCGATATGCATTCCCACAGGCTTGTTGGTTGCTTTTATCCATTATATCCGACCAGTTCTCTCCAATTACATCCTCATGTGTCCACTTATGCCCCACTATATATCCAACTGGGATGTTTATTAAACCAGTTTATATCCCACTTAGCCAGTTTAACCAATAGTATTCCATACCCATTATGGTTGGTGAATGTTGATTATATCACTATATAGTGGTTGGAAAAATCCATGTCAATATATTAGGTTTATAGATCACTATATTAGTCAATATATGGTGAATGTTGGTTAACCTGTATATATATATATATATCCTAATAAACTGGTTGGTTCCTCAACGAGACACGCCTGTCAGACGCGGCTGAACTTCAGTGACTGGGTCGCAAAGTACCTGTCCAGGAGACGTTGGAGGGTTGGAGGGTTGGGACTGATCATCGGTTGGATACCGGCCTGGTTATGTCAAAATGGCTATTGAACATGGCCAGTTATAGTTGATTTATCTATGAAAAGTGGGGATTTTCTATAGCTATGTTAGTTTACCAGAGGGTACATCCCCATTGTAAACGTTTACATAGCTATTGAAAATGGCCATAGAAATAATGGATTTTCCCATGAAAAATGGTGGATCTTTCCATAGAAAAATGTGAGTTTACCAGAGGATATGGGAATCTCATGGAATACAATGGGGATGTATCAGCCTTTTCGGGATATGCTGCTATGGATTTTTTTCGGAGATATAGCCTCCGGTGTCATCTTTCACGCGGCTGGCCGAAAAACATGGTCCACAAAATGAATCAAACTAAATGGAGGATTTTCCAGCCATGGATCTGATGACCGGAGGGCACTGCTTGGTGATTCGCCAAGTAACCCGTTACCCTCCAGTCAATTAACATAGACTCTGATGATAGTCAATGTGAGTGGGATCTCATCTTTAAAGCCCCTATTTATGGAAGGGTCTATATTCCTTTGGGGGGACGGTTATGATTTTTACCAATCATTGGGGATTCATGGGATATGATCACATGGCTCATCCCTGTGGGTTAGTTCACCCCAGCAACTGGAGATCCCCCCTACTTACCCTACTGGCCCAACTGGGGTGAACTGATCCGCTAACTGGGATGAGCCATGGAATGTACTCCCATCCCATGGCCCGTTCCTATGAAAATTTTGCTATGGAAAACCACCAGGATTTTTAAAGGTAAATCATCCGATAGATGGGGCATTTCCGGTAGTTATGGTAGTTTACTGGAGGGTAATACTATGTAATACTAGTACCCCGTGAATAGTTCATTGAATAGATACAAAACTAAACCAGAGGTTCGTTTGGGATCTAATGTTGGGGGAAGGGATTATCACAGCCCATAGTGCAAGAGGTTTCTTTCATTTTCTTTCCTGAGATCACCATTGCTGCTTGTTCACACTGTTCATCCCGAAGAGAAGTCATGTTTTCATATGTAAGAAAGACATGTTTTCATACATGATCCTTCCTGTTCTTACATATGATCTACATTAATCATTGCTTGCTTTCTTACATGATCTACTTCCATATCGCTGAGATCTGCTATCCCCCAGGAGTAGCAAGCAGTTGGATAGCTTGCTCATGCAGAACGCTCGTCGCGAGGCTGCTGATGTGGAGTAAATGTGGAGGTTTGAACATGGCTGGAGGGTTGGTTAGTTCATGGTTGATCAGTTAAAGAATGGGAATATCATGAGAAAAAAATACTGGGAATATTTTATGCTTGATCAGTACTGAGTTTACTGGTCATTTTTCAAAATGGGAAGTGGAACTCCATTCTTCGAACAATGGCAATATCATGGGAATATAATTTATTATAATTTGGCCAGACGAAAAACAATTTCTACTATAATTGCTGCAACGCATTTTGTTCAATATTTTTTCGGGCTGTTTTGGTAGTATCCGTGCGTAAAATTCGTCAAGTTGGACATACCAGAGCATCAACCAGGCAGAAATGTTCTTAAATTTGCACTATAAATTGGCCACGCATATTGCTGGTATGTATATAAATTCTACATCAAGAGGTGGCTTTGCATGTAGATATGCTTAGATATAGCAGACATGTTAGTCATTTGGGATTCCAGGATGGTACCAACATGTACCAAACAACATGGCTTGCGAGTCGAACGTGATATCGCACATTAGCGTTATTTGATTCACATGTATGCATGTATACAATATTTATGTACTTTTACATACTTTTACTGTACTTATATGTACTTATATCTTTGGAGTTTTTGTGTAAACTGTGGCTGGTGGTATCCCTAGTTCTGTCCGTTTCATGGGAGGTTTTTTTTGGGTTACATCTATACGTTACATTGTTGGCAGCTGATTTTTGTAGATTAGTAGGAGGTCCGAAAAAATGTGTCAACATGTTTCAACACAACATGTTTTAACATGTTTCAACACATTCTTTAAGCTTTTCTCTGCATGGGTTGAATGTCGTGCCAGGGTGTGAAAAGCAACTACACCCGCATGAGAAGCTTCGTAGAAGGACTCACGCTGACTCGGGCCGACTGTCGGTGTGTACCTTTGATTTTGTGGTAACATCAATAATAAGTCAGAGCCCATTTACCCCTATTGCTAGCATTTGTGGGCTAGATTCACTATATTAGACTATATTCATATCCCAAAAAGGGGTTTCCTACTAGATTTACTATATTCACTATATTCACTATATTCATTACATTTGCCCGTTTTTGCCCGTTTCAAAACTGGAAAGTTCTCTTTGGAAACGGCCTGAGAACCGCAGGACTCGCGGCGACTTACAATGGAAATTTGAAGTCGATGTGTCTTGGCGCCGGAGGCCGACAGATCCACGACCCAGAGATAATATATCTATATCGAACTTGGATATTTGGAAATCCATAATGATATATATATATATCAATATTTGGAATAATATCTATATAATATATATCTATATTTGGAACTTAGAAATCCACAACAAAAGCAGTCGTTCGACGTTTTCTTCGACGTTGTCTGGTGGGTTTCCATTGTTTTGTCCATCCCGTTTTGATCGAGTCGCAGCCCACCAGAACCGACCCCAAGGTTGGCCTTTCAGTCGAGCGACTTCGAAGAGGATGACCATGGCTGTATGCAGTATGCATCTACCTTACAATTACTATACATACATGTTTTTTGTTTATTATAATATATATATATATATAAATAAATAGAGTGTGTATATATATATAGATGATTGTATATATGTTCATATACTGTACATGTTTATATATATATACACGAACGAATACATATAATTATATTATATTGCATGTAAGTGTATTGTATGTGCATGTGTGATGTATAGTCAGTTGATCCGCTTGAACATTTTGAGGGGCCCTGAGAGTGGTTTAACAAGCCATGAGTGCCCCGATTCGAAGCCTGGAAGGGGTACTTGGAATGGAAAACAGATCCAGTCAAAAGCCCGCAACTGCATAGTGTCAGCATAAACGATTGTCAAGATTGGGCGAATCAGGTGTGGAAGTCTTTGTCTGGGCAGGTTCCAGAACCATTTGGTTGGTTGCTGATTGGTTCGGGGGCTATACTACCATTGACAGTGACAATCATCTAAATATCATATAATTAGGGATTATCGGATTATCATCATCCCAGAACTGCCTACTTTAGATACTTGTATTTGACGAGAAATACCAACAGGAATCCTCCAACAGACATATGGATTATAACCCCATGCTGGCAGAGTCCCTATATCTTTTGGTTCAATTTTCATCCCTTACCCAAACTTATCTGGCCTGGCTGTGGGAGGACATCAATGCGTCCTTGTTCGGCCGTCTCACCGAAAGAAAGCTGGGAGGACGCAGGGCATGGCGTTGCACCTGGGGGCGTGTCGTTGTGGTGGGTCAAAAGAGTGGGACCATTTTGAATTAACATAAACCGAAAATCTGTTCATTCCCTCCAATTCACATAAAAAGTCACATAAAAGGCACTTAGCTATCATTAAAAGATGAAATACAGTAGACGGGTTTAGACATATCCTCCAATTAACATAGACCCAGATGAGGGCTGGACGACTATTACTGTACTCTAAGGTGATGCTCAGGGTCTTTGATGGTCTATGTTAGTTTGAGGGATGGTAACGTATTAGGCAAATGCATTGGTGACATTGAAACTAGAACTGGTTGGTGGTATGGAACATGTTATATTTTTCCATATATTGGGAATAATCATCCCAACTGACTAATATTTTTCAGAGGGGTGGCTCAACCACCATCCAGAGAAACAACATGAACGTGAGGATTTCAGGGTGACAGGACCGATGACGTCTGACCCGTCGTGGGCTTTCAGCCCAGGCTAGGGAGGATTCAACAAAGCTAGATAGAACAACTCGGGAGTCTGATTCTGACAATACATGAGGTAAACCACTGCATTTTTGGGGGCTTAAATTTATGAAACATCCACCCTTCAGATGAGGTTTTTCCTATGTTTTTCTATGTTTTTCTACCTTCCACCTCCACCTTCGAACATCTTTTTCGATGTGCATCCCAGCTAGTAAGTGGGACATACTGTAACTATAGCACGTGGGTTTTCCCACAAATATGATGCCCCTAAATCCGCTGGTTCATCAATATGTTCACTATGGAAATTGTAATGTGGGAGTATACCCCCATGTTCTCACACACACACACCCATTTAATGACGATATTTGAATTTTGCAAGCCAGTTTGTGGGATATTTTGTGGTAAACTAAGATAGCTATGGAAAATGGCCATGGAAAAGGGCTGTTTGGCTATATTTATCTCGTTGATTTACCATGATTTACCTATGAACAACGGGCGATGTTCCGCAAATTCCTGCGGCGTCGCAAGGAGTTCCGGTGCCCAATCCGAAGAAGGTGGGACGACCCGACGGGGGGGTTTCGACTTTGGTCCGGGGTCAACCTTGGAGAGCGAAGGGATGACCTTGGAGCATCAAGATATGTAAGAGTATTACCGTTGTTACCCTCTGGTAATTTAACGTAGCTATTGAAAATGACCATTAATAGTGGATTTTCTCATTAAAAATGGTGATTTTCAATAGCTACGTTAAATTACCAGAGGGTACAACTTTAAGCCATTTATACAACCTGGTTAGAACCCATAGTGGGATAATCATGGAGATCTGCTATACGTCACCATGATATTATTTGTTTAAAGCATTACATGAAGATTGGACATGATTTGATGTGAAATACCCAGGTTTTCCCGTTTTGACATCCCAACATATTCCTCGGATTGCCCTCTGGTATTCTGACATAGCTATGGAACATGGCCCGCTTGTGGATGATTTGCCTATAACTTTAACATGATGCTTTTCCATAGTAAACTGTTACTAGAGGGTATGTATTATTATCTGTCCCGAAAAGTGGCCTGATGATATCAAGTAAAGACATGTAAAGACTATCTTTCAGTATCTTTCAGTGAAGTGGCTCAACAATCAAGTCTGGATGATTCGTTGTTGACATTCGCGCAAGCGATGCCGGTATTTGCATCCCTACTATATAGCCATTTTCAAATGCTTATCAAACAGTTGGTCAAGAACTTACAGTACTTGGTCAAGGACCTAGATATTTTTTTCTGGATCATATCCCGATGTTTGCTTATACCCCGGAAAATATTCCTATTCTTGCAGTTGGGACTTGATCAAAATCTATTTTACAAAAATAGAAATACAGTACAGTTACCTTGATAAAGCGGAATAGCGGTTCCACTCCCCTTTTCTGCTCTCAGCAGGAGTCCAAAAATAAACCATGAGGATGGCCTATAATTATTTGTCCGCCAAGATGGATGGCTCAAGGTCCCGAAAATTAGGGTGTTTGAAAATAGAGTGTCCCAAAATTGAGTGGTTTATCATGATATTTGAATCATGTTTCCAATTTTTGTTCGCAAAATGACCATTTTGCCCCATTGTCGGATCAACCAAATGACCAGCCTCACTGAGTCCTTCATCGGTCGGAGTTTGGTTGCGAAAAAAGAGCGGATCAAGTCGCAACGAGGCGGAGAATGCATCCCGGCAGTGTTGGAAAGGTGTAAAATGGTTGGGAGCTGGGTGTATATAAACCTTTAGATGGATTGGTCCATTTTGGCATCAATGAAAATTTGGTATTCATATATCCAGTAAATGTATATATATATACATATGAACTTGTATAAACCTTTGTAATTCTATCCAATTTGGTATTGATCCCATCCCCATGTGTGCATAAATGATAAATATCCATGAAGCATGCTTAGTAATAGTGGTTAATTAATAGTTGGATAACTGATAATCCAATCCGTCATTGTGTAATCCCCGCCCCTCCAAAAAAAAATCCCCCTGAAACCATAGTCTAGTAGGGGATGAAACCACATATTTGGGACCATACAATGGGGTGTTGAATGTTAGGGGGTGGGATTAGTACCAGTGACTGTGTGCAGCTTATAGATTTACTATCTTGAAATTGTCATGCCAGTTCTGGATATTATATATATATAGATGATATAGTACATGATGGTATAGGGGTTACCCCCCACCGAGTAGTCATTTCGGAATATTTAGGGTCATCCAGGAGATGCTGACTTGTCAGGGTTTTTTCAGAGTGAACCATGCGTTGTCTGTCCAGAATGTTGAGCTGTAGGCACTTTGTTCTCCCCTGCTGCCACTTAAATCATCCAAGTATCGCTTTCTCCATCCAAGTATCTTGACACAAAAATTGGAACTTTGGATCTGAGTACTATTCATCAAGTCAAATTTACACATGTTTGGCTCCGGCCCTCCAATTTCTGATTTTATCACTTAAACACAAACTCATAGTTACTAGTATTGAAGCCGAAACAGACAAGAACCTCTCTCTCTCTCTCAATTCTATCACAGTAGATCAGTATTACATCATATTACATCATATTACTGTACATCAAATCAACAAATCTGTAAATTGTCCGTCCCGTTGCCAGGCGTGCGGCTGTGCCTGGTTGGGGCGCATTTTCCCATCTCCCAAGTGGCGTCAGCGTTGGAGGCCGACTTTCCATGGAAGTTGGCGATCATGGCAGATCCATGGGGAAACGTCATGGAAACATGGAGGAACTTGGGGAAACTTGGAGAAACTTGGGATTGAACTGATTGAACCTGATTTGATTGATCTAAGCATATCTAAGCATCAACATCCATCAAGAATGGGGAAACATGCAAAGGAAACGATGGGGATCAAATAGGAAGAATGGTAAAACAATCTGAGAATAATGGTTGATTTGATGCGGGTTTAACCACCTCCCCTTTTGAATGGTAAACTCACTTTCTCTTCAATGCTCCTCCTGAAAGCTAACATGGAAACCCAAAGAATTGGGTCTGGAAGATTGTATTCCAAACCTGTCAATTGCCATTTGCGTGGTTCTCGAAATCGGGGTGCCAGAAGTCACAGTTGGTTTACATATTCAGCATGACCATGGCTGACTTTGGGGTTACTCTTTTTGGGAAACTCTCACATAGATCCTGAGAATCGCCAATCCAAAAGGGGACACTTCCAAGCCCCACAAGTGGCAAAGTCTATGTCTCTTCCAACATAAATCGTCAGTGAACAGTTCAGAAAGAAATCAGCATTCATGAGGATTTGAGCCGGAAAGGTCACCAGCAAAAACTGGGAAAAATAATCAGTGCATGTGGAAAGGTCACCCATCGCATCATGTTCCAATCCCCAATTGTTCGTCAGACAACCGCATTGTAAATTCATGTCTTGATATATATATATATTATATTATATATGTTATTTATATTATATATTATATATATATATATATTATATATATATTATGTATATTTTATATATTGTATATATATATATATATATTATATATTATATATTATATATATTTGTTATATATTTATATTATATTACATATATTATATATATCACATATATATAATATATATATTATTATTTATATATATATGATATTATATATATATATTATTATATATATATATTATATATATATATATCATACAT
>Ga0126342_10004530_pt1 | contig 23802 bp, 18 predicted proteins | sample Cyp1metagenome_FD_92528 | JGI IMG/M metagenome (GOLD analysis project Ga0126342, IMG submission 92528) | Coral microbial communities from Lord Howe Island, Old Settlement Bay, Australia - Cyphastrea 1 metagenome | ecosystem: Host-associated > Invertebrates > Cnidaria > Coral ...
AACATGGCGCAAAATCCATGGTGACAGAAAGTGCCATAAGGGTTATCGAAATAGCAAGATGCTTGTTTTCAAAACAAACAAAAACAACGGGACCGCAATGGACGACGTTACCTTGTTTTTCTCTTTGACCACATATACCACCCGCCAAGACTTTAACTTTGAAGAAAACCTGAGGATTGGAGCAGTGAAAGCATAGATTTCAACGAGCAAGAGTTGAGAGTTTGGTGATGACAACCCATCTCAATGGCATCACCAAAATATTGATGGGTATACTATTATACTACTAAACCATGTTATTATGATCAAATTATCCACTACTAATAGTACTCGTACTATTATCAACCCATTATTATTATGATCCGCACTAATGGTCATATTTCTCAGTAGTGGTTTATGACATCGATGAAATCCCTGTGTCGGATTTTGGGGGGATGGTGTATGGCAATGTGGAAACCACAACTTGAAATGGGGAAGTCTACCCCTTTTGAACGGAAATCAGAATTAGTCAATAGGGAAATCCTTCAAATCCAATAGCTGGGATCAAAATGATGGTTGCTCTCCAGCAAGTCGACAAATCTCGCAATGGAGAAACCTTTACCTAGAAACATTATATAGATGACTTTTGCAGTAAAAAACATGCGACGTTCGTTCCATTGCCAAGATTGATCACCAGAGGGTGACCCTTGGGTTATGCCGCTATGCCCCTTCTGTTCTGACAACGGTTTAGTGAACAAACATTTTGGGCCAACACGTATACCTCAATGATCCTGCCTCAAAATTGGCACAGTGGCACATAATGTGCTAAACACTGCGTTTATGCACCTAAGATGATGGGTTGGATTTTGTCAGTTGGCATTGAGGTTGGATACCCTCTGGTAATTTTGGCAGCGGAAAATCTCGGTTTATGGATGATTTCCCTATCATGTTCCGAAGTCATGTGACTGATCATAGGGCCATTGGATTTTTGTTTTTTTTTATATCGGCAATTGACCATATAGAGCAGTGGTTGGTAAATGTCCTAATTGAACAAATACTTGAAGGTGATGTGCAAAATCACCAAACATGATAAAGGGACATTTACCAACCCCTGTAGAATGGGAATGTAATGTATGTGGTAAAACTATGTGAAGTGAGTGGTGAAAGGTAGGTTGATGGTCGATCTTGATAATCTGATCAATATAGACAGCAATTAGCAACTATAGTTATATAATTATATATCATATATATATATATACATGAAAAATGGAGTATACCCAATTCAAGAAAAATATATAGCAATTTTCATGGTGACAAAAATGATGAGTCACAGCTTTTCATAGGGCACACCATCACCATTTTTTGGCGGAACCCCCAGGAGCAGCGGAACCGGCTGATTGGCGCCATGGTGGATCACTTCGCCGTGCAGTCACCGTGTTAGCCATGTCTTGTTGGGTGGTGGATCATTTTTTGGGGGTCAAACATGGGGTATGAAGCATATCAAATGGTAAGGTTCATGGGGAAAACTATGATTGAAATTGATTGAAACCATTGAATGTTCTGGGTAGTCTATCCTATTTTGGGACAAACTCAATGTGATTGAAAATTGGGTGCCAAAATGCGAGATGGCTCAATACTAAATCAGCATGAAGTCTGTTCAAATTTTGATCCAGGCCCAGCAAAATTACGGACGGAACCGACCGAAGAAATTAAATGCGAGCAACAAGAACACTGCAAAAGCAAATCCAAACCCCCAGTGATATGAATACTAACATATGGAGAACCCAAGATTGGCCCAGATCCAATACCAAACCAGGTTTCTGGCAGGGTGTTTCTACTAAGCCTGTCAAGATAAAATCCTGATTTAATATTCCTACTTGAGTCATTTTGGTTTCCATGGCCATGGTTGATTCTGTGTGCAATATTGAACATGGATGTTTTCCATTGCCATCTTTGAGTACTATATTGTTGTCCAGGATCCAGATATATATATAATATAATATATATATATATATTATATATAAATTTGAACCCCAGAAGTTGCTGGTGACCGTCATTTTCGAGGCGGCATCGCCATATAGACTTGCCATAGGCTTGGATCGTAGATGGAGGGAAACCAATGAGCCACGCTGCAGTCAACCTGAGATACCGACCAACTACCATATCCTGTACTTGGTGGTTTAACCTCCTGAGTGTGGGGTTTGTATACAGTATAATATACCTGGTGAAAGTTAAAGAAGTATATATATATATGATTATATATGTACATAAGATATGTTTTAGTCGACATCTCCGGGTATTTTGGGTATATAACCGAAAGACTTGAGATCTGTGAACGGACATTGCTTTTGTAGAAATTTGCCTTGCATCTTGTTCCCCACTTGTTGTCCTTTGCAATGGAGGCTAATCCTTCATAGCATTTGCACGTATTGACTATGCATGTGGCGTCACATGCGGCGTCACATGCCGCTCAAGTTGCACATGGAAACTCGTCAGGCGTGACCGATGATGATCAGAGCAAGGCAGATAAGTCAGGAAGGAGTGTTGCGACACAGAAGTGGGATGCATCCTATGCAAGTTTGTGCAAGGCGACTATACCTTCTGAGAATGATGGATGCGGGGCTGGTCTCCTTAGTTAAGCTCACAGAGCATCCAGTGGCCGATGTCAATGCAACACTTGGACATTTTTGCCGTGGCAGGCCTGCAGAGGAATAGTGAAAAGTGCAAGCTGGAAACTTGTTTTCTTGTGGCAGCAGGCTCTCAGATGAAAGAGTGAAACTTGCAATCTGGAAAGATATCGTTTGCTGGCAGAAGGAAATCTGCAATGTGGCATCTTGACATTTTCCAACAGTGCATCGAAAGATGTGCAATCAGGAACCAGGATCTTGAACCAGGATCAGGAACCTCGAATTTGGTAATTTTTACTTTGCGTCTCGCGGGCAAAATATATCGCTACACCAAATTCTCAATGAAAGAAAGAACCTATATTATGTTATTTTTGATCATCAACCATGTGTAGCGTTACGTTTTGGTCGAAAAAAAAATGCCAATCAAATTTTGGTCGATGTTCATTGTGACATTGTGGGACAAGCAGCTTATTACAGCGGCAACGCCAACTTATTCGCAAGAATGGAATCCCCCGACCTGGTACCAAGTGGGTTGCACACCCGATTTTCTCAACCTTTCAACAAGTTTCGGAGAAGTTACATGCATAGACAGGATAAGTCCCCACTCATCCTTGGGGCCTTGGGGTGTCAAAAATTCTTTATGTTCCATGGGGTCAACCGAGTCATCCTTCCCATCCCCTCCTTCCGCCCTGGGGCCCTGGATCCGAGGTTCGCCTTAGACGGCCATTTTCACGCGGATCCACATCCCGGCAACTTGTTGGTTGAGAAAGGCACCGACAGGCGACCACATCTTGAGGGATGGTGCTGGCACCGGGTCGACTGGAAGCGACCAAAAAGATGGGGACCTAAGATCATTGAGCCATGAAAATGAGGGCTAGTATTAAGTTGAATATGTATACATATATCATATATATATAATTATATATATAATTATATATATATAGTTATATATATATATATGTATACAGTATATTATATATAATATGAATATATCACGTTAGATCTGATTTGATTTGAAAGGCTCAAATCGAGCCAACATGGAGATTTGATCCAAAAGATGAAGACACCCAAAATAGCCACCGCACATTTCGTGATTTTTCTGGAAAGTGGTGAAGGAGATCCTCCGTTGAGGGTGGCAAAGAACGATTCCATTGGACGATAGAACAAATCATGACATAATGATTGCCACCATGTTCCAAATGAACAACAGATGATGTTGCAATCAAACATAATCTGGCCATATATTGGGAATAACCACCAACCAGATAATATATGTTTGGAAATGGCTGGTAATCATACCTAACCGGAGGTTATATGATGGCCATTGATGGCAAGCCATTTGCCTTCGTTTTTGCTACTGCACTGTACTGCATGTAGCCGGCGCTTGGTTGAGCCATGGGTTTATAGCAATGTCAGTCCAACGTGTCAAACATGTAAAGTCATTATAGATAATTTTTGTGTATCATCCAGAGCCTTAAATGTACTCTCAGAATCTCTAAGATATATAGCCACGGACCAAAACCGATGACGTTTCGTGAGTCCATGTAGAAACAAACCTCGTCAAAACATCGACAAACACCATTGTTTCAGGATGTTCTCCAGGCCAATGTTACCAATATTCAATGGATTGGTTGTCAGGGACAATTTACACGAAAGTCCTATATAGTTAATGGGAAAATCGTTGATTTCCTGTCATTAGATTTTCCCTTAAAGCAATTCATTGAAATATGTGTGACCCATCCACATCTTCAACCATCTTCAACCATTTTCAACCATCTTCAACACCTTTTGAATCATTGTGGAGTGGGCGAAGGCTGGTGGTGCTGGACTGGGGCATGTGTATCACCTTACCTCCCTCGAAGCCGCTCGGAGAACGGGAGAGCTGGGTCTCATGATTCTAATGGCTAAGGGGAACCATCCCAAATGGCTTTGTGTACAATGTAGATCCAACAAATCCATCCCTCATGTTTGAGCCTGTGGCCACATGAACATGTTCATGCCCCCTTTGGATTTAGAAACAATGCAGCTCGATCGTGTTCAACCGATGGGAGGGACAGATGAATTGTCATCTCCGTGTTTCCATGATGTTGCCATTTGCACTCTTCAAGATTCATAGGGGTTGGCTCCAAAAATGTTGCTGTGGCCCAACAGTGGATGCGCATCCCAATTGGTACGTGCTTAGATGTTTCATGCTAATAAGACGTAGTTATAGATTGGATGTTTACACTATAGTTGTGATTAGTATTGATTAGTTATACATAGTTAAACTATGTTATATGACATTCTATGCAGTCACAGTGAATTTAAATATATGTTATATGCCATATGCATCTGTGGATTGGTTTCACCACTTTTGATTCCTGGGTCCGCACATCCAAGTATGAAATTATCCAATATTTCTTCACATGCAGCTTCCAATTATCAACCATTGTAAACCATTTAAACTATCATGATTTACCAACATTTTTTTTTTAATTTTAAATTTCAGCCACTCGAAATTTGAACAATCATCAACGAATCAATCACCACCACATGTAATCAACCATTACCATGTGTAACCATTACAGTATATATGTAAACCATATATATATATATATGTTATCACATGAACATGATCATAAATTGAAATATGATGATGGCTGAATGGTCAACATGATGATCAACATATGAAATTATGTTTAAGATCAAGTGAAATATAATGTTTGTATCACACGAAACATAATGAAGAATTTGGCATCGCCGTAGCTCGTCGAGGGTCCATGCCTACGGCCAGCTCTTTGCAGCGGCGGCCACCAGCAATCCCTGGAGACACTGGGACGAAGTCTAAGTTCACCCGGGAAATGCTTGGAAAATGCTGTGAAAATGGTGATTTAACCAGTTAGTTAATATGTAATTCACCAGGAAAAATATGGAACACAATTTTTTCGATTTCACCACTGGAGATGAAGCGAAATGATTCAAGCAGAAAGCTGGATTCAACCAGCGAACTGTACTAGTGATCAGCCACCAATGGCTTGACCTGAATAGCAAGAGGTCCATGATGCCTCTTGGGAATGCACTATAATCATATAATACGTATACCGTTTGCTCCTAGAGTGCCTTTGAGAATAATTTTCCTGACAATTTCATGACAATTTAATAATTTAAGCACTTAAAGCTGCAGCAATCCAAGTTGTAAGACGAAACTGGAAAACCGAAACGGCGAAACGGCTCACTTCCGCACTTCCCAACGGTATGATGATCCCCTGGTGACCAAACTTGAAGCTTGGGTTGGTTAAATCACCAATCCCACCATTGGATGATAACCAAACAAAAAACAACACCATGTCTTCTGGTAAATGCATGGTATCCATTGGTATCTTCTGAAGTCTCTATAATTGGTATATATAGCACCATGATTTCCATTGTTATCCATTGATAATCATAGATAGTCCATTGGTATATGTCTAGCCAGGCACTTTCTTTCTATCCGGGGACCCCGGCACTGAGGACTGATGGACGCCATGCGTGGCATCGGAATCACTTTCAGGGACCGCTGCGTGCTGCCGGGATGACAGGTTCTGGATGCATGTGTTCATGGCATAGATGGTGGATAGAGAAGATGAGGTTGTCCAAAATTTAGCAATACTTCAAAATGACAAATGTGGTAAACTCAGTAATAAACCATTTGGGAATTAGTTTTTCCAGCCATTCTTGATAATGCTGGGGATGGTTTATTGTTGGGTTTACCACATTGCTTATTGCTTGAAATGAGAAGCATCATGAATCATGATCAACAAGGAAACACTGTGGTTGGTATCCATATGATGTTACAACCATTTACCATTGATGATACAACCTGCAAATATGCAAACGGATTGACATCTGGTTACCTGCCAACCATTTACAACAATTTACCATGGATTTATGATGTCAATACATATCTTTGGCAGGATTTACAACCCAAATGCCACAGAGATGTATTGAATGTATTGGTTGTTGGATGTGATTGGTGTCTTCCCCAGAAAAAAATGCGACAGATCTGAACCGACCAATTCCTACATCTGTGGGACCCAAGTGAGGTCTAAAAACTCGTTGGCAATTGCCACAGGAGGGTGATGTCTTTGAACCCATGATGTTCCTGAACTTCATCCGTCGCCCGGTAAGGGTGAATCCTGGAGCTTTCTGGGGATCATTGAAAAAGGATTGGGCAACTGAAAGCTGTGATATAATATCATGCTTGGTGGAACTAGATCTTTATGGCTGCATGATGCATTTACGGCATATTAGATGAAATGAGTCAGAAGTCAGATAATTGATGCCGTACTCGAGCTTTTATGGTTGGAGGGGGTTGACGAGTGTGCTGAAAGGAGATAGGCTTGGTCAGTATGTGTTTTTTCTTGTAATGATGAGACATAGAACTGCAAGTTGGTATACTGTAGTTGCCAGCCCCCATAAAATATATTCAATGCGTGTTTTTTCCATGAACCATCATGTTCACCTGTTTTTTTCAAACTCCAGGAGTCATAGATGTTCAAAAATGCCATGTTTCTTATTCTTGGGCTTCAGTTCAGTCCCTTGTTGTTTCTTCAAAGGGCAGACAGTTCTTTCCCATGGCTGCCGTTGTTACCACCGCTGGTGACCGCCCGGTGAGGTTTCGCCCTGCGGGAAGCGCAACCCGCGGAGGAAGCGAAAGGACAGGTGGAGAACTTCATGAAGGCGACGAAGATGTCGCCGGTTGGCCGAAGTCCAAGGGTTTTTCTTCGCCACGTCTCAGTTGCAGAAATTAGACTTGAAGATCTTCAAGATCTTTAACCAATCCAGGAATATAGTCACATTATAAACATATTACTAATATATATATATATATATATATGTACATATATATATATATATACATATATATCATATCACTTTTTGTTGCGTGATTTCTCACATCCCCTGTGTGATTTTCCAATCACAACGGCTGCGGCGTTTGGCTGCAGGCTGGGGACGACCTCTATCAGCGCGGCCCGAAGCGCTTTAAGAAGTCGCCCTTCGACGTGATCACCGGGGACTGGGCTGGCGGCTGGCGCTGGAAGCTGCGGGTTTTTGTGGGTGAATTGTACTTAGTATGGTTAATATATGGTTGATATATGATTAATATATGGTTAATATATGGTTAATATTTATATGGTTAATATATGTTAATATATGTTAATATTATATACCATAAAAAGAGAGAAAAGTACATAATCAATGATACCCCTAATGGTACAAAATCCTACCCTAGTTATCAAACTGGGTATCTTCATGTATCTAAAAGATAAGTATGAAAGATACATGAAGATACCCAGATAGATCACTGGGGTAGGAATGCATAGGTTAACAAGGACAGACTGGTTCGACATCGGAATGTTAGCCGAAACACTGGGCATAGGACCAAAGATTCATTGGAAAGTACATGGCCATGTTATTTGCTTAGTGACATGATCTTATATAGATTTACATTATGACATAGTGGTTTATATCTTCAAACATATTTGGTTATATAATGGACAAGCACACACAATTTGCACAGGTGAACTAATATGCACTTAGTTGAGTGCCTTTTACTTAGTGAGATATCCCCACACATACGGAAACTGAGCATAAAACGGATGATCATGATAGCCCACTAACCAGATAGCAAACTCCATCCATCCACATCAACTGATATCATCTTTGCGGTACCAACGTCTGTGGAAGTCTGGTGACCCCAAGAATCCGGGTGACCAGGAGGCATTCATGACATACGGATCCAAGAACATCTCCGCAGGACATGACCTACTTTATGAAAGCCTTGGACCTTCTGTGGTGCGTCGGGGCCCCGAGGTGGTGGCCGTGGTTACCGTGGTGGGAAATCCCAAGTAGAGACGACAACGATGCCAGTGATGCCAAACATGTCGTCACATAGGCTACAGTTCCAGTTTCAATTGTTGGTACCAAGAATTTGATCAAACTATGTGTGTCGGAGGTCATGTTTCGTGTTTGGGATACATGGGGTATACCCCCAGATACAATGGTTATATTGATCTGGAATTCACTGACCGTGCCAGAGGATCGCCAAGATTTTTGGAGCTCCAATGAGTGGATCGGCAAGTCCCGCGCGAGTGCATGCCTGACATGAATACCAATCTGGTTGGTGGTTTCAAACATGTTTATTTTCCATAATATATGGGATAATCCTTCCCATTGACTAATATTTTTCATGGTTAAAACCACCAAGCAGCAATGTTTCAAGCTGAATGCAATGTATCTGGATAAATTTCATCACGACCGAACCCTCTTCTCCCGAGCGGAATCATGGTTTATAAAAAGGGGGAATCATGGCCAAATGGCCCAACAATTCAGCTCAGGGAAATACTATAATTTACCTATATTTATATAATTATATATTATATATATATATGCCTGCAAAGCTCAATTGTTTGCAGGATTTTGCATGGTTTTTGCCAGGGCAAGTCTGTTTCAAGCATCATAACAACTTGTTGCTGCGCCGACTGGGGAACTGTTGTGCTTGCTGAATGGTCTAAGCGCCATCGCAATTTGCTGGTCGCATTGGTGACATGTCCGCGCCGAAGGGAATGAGACCAACAGCAAGGCCGACGGGAATGAGCTGACAGACATAGGCCTCGTACGATGAGCAAGATCCATGGATTCCTTTGTGGGCTAAACCCAGCGATCATTTGTAATTCTGTGTGCGGCTGTAGCTCAACATATTTGACCGCATTTTTTCAAATTATTAGATATTTGTTCAATGGATTTGTCTGAAAATCAAGATAGATCGAGTAAGTGAACCAAATTCCCCAGTAAAATGGTCATTGCAGTGGTAATACCCCGTTTTCAGACACACCCAAAATTGGTTTTGGGTCAAGATGCAGTGCCCCAATTTCAACCTTTTAGCCTATAACATTCAGATTAAATGGTCAGACTAAATGATCCAATATAGCATGATGTATTTACATGTATTACCTAGTACAGTTGGTAATGTATTACCATCGATACTATATCATCATTATATATTTATACCATACCATATATATATATATTAATTATATAATTATTCATTGCCATTATAACATTTCTTCCCAAACATATTATCATGCTATCATCTAAGCGTTTGACCCCCAAAATGTTGGGTCCAATTAGTTGCTCCATTGGCATCCCGGCTTCGCCGCTTCGCCCTCCGAGGTGTCAAGTCAACTTCACACGCGACATCCCATCCTGCAGTCCATGTTCCTACGTAGCCTAGTGGCTATGGTACCTGAAAATGTCGGGAAAAAGCACCAGTTTATACAGTGGTTTTATCAGCATATCCATATCCATATATGTTGGTGATATATTTGATATATGTTATTCCATGTTTTTGTGTGGTCAGATTAGCATGCGTGGGTTAATATATAGATGGATGGTCGATTTTGGGTGGGATTTACATGTGGATTATTTCCTAGGGAGCTTGGAAACTTCAGGTGATGGTGCCGAGGTTTTCATGGGGATGAAGTCAGCTGGACACGTCATAAGACAGCACTGGAGTGGTGAGTTAACAGAACTACTTACTGTATCCCATACGGATGTTTATAGTTTATACATGTTTATACATGTTTATACATGTTTATACATGTTTATACATGTTTATACATGTTTATACATGTTTATACATGTTTATACATGTTTATACATGTTTACAAATTCAAATTGCGATTTGGCAGCAAATTATCAAATTGGGATTTGGCAACACAACAGGGATGCTGCAAGCGCAGCTGAACATTATATCCATGAATCAACATGGATGGAGTTGCCAGCCCCAAGAATGCGATTTAAAGACAGGACTCAACCAACATATCAGGAATGTGGCGGCGAAATCTGAGACGTCGTTTAATCTCATTTCCAGAATCTTAGAACCTATGAACCTATTGGGTACGTGTCAAAATTATCACCGGCCCACTACCACCGACAGTTTTTGGGGCTAAGAGGAGGTTGAAACACGTTTTGACCTGTGTTGATAGAACACGTTTTGGAGCTGGTTGAAACACCCATTAGAGTTTTTCAGAGGTTCCAGTGAACACCCTGTTATCATGTTTGGATGATTAAAACATATTAACACCAACAAAACATAAACAGTTGGTGGATTATGATTCATGATATTTAAAGAAGCAATGGATAGTTCAATCCGAAGACGACCCATGGCGACCCCCTTCTCGGTGTATCCAAGGCGCCCTGGCGACAACCAGCAACATCCCCAGGCCGGGGGTCAGTAGGGCCGTGGGGCAGCCGCGCAACACTTCCAGAATGGATAGCTATGGAACATGGCCCATTTATAGTTGATTTATCCATCAAAATGGTGATTTTCCATAGCGATGTGGCTATGTTAGTTTACTGGAGGTATATATGATATATATGGGATGTTGGAATACTGATTATTTGGAACAACGTATGGAATGACTTGGAGCAAAATCATAGTGTGCTTGATGAAGAAAGATACAAGATGGCCCGAGTTTGCAACATCCCTTGAATGTTGGAAACATCGTTGGGGCTTTCGAGTGAGTAGTGTTTGTTCATGTTTGTTCAACATGTTTGCACTTGATTTGGATGCGGATCAACAAACATGAACACTGAAACCTGGATCCTCAAGAGCTTAGTGTATGTAGTGTTCACCATTTGATTCGCATCCTCAATACATTTGGCGTTATTCGGCTATTGTTCAAATTCCTTGCCTTAACCATCCGATGGTTTAATATATACTCAAAGGTTGTGTCCATTGTTATTCATGTTAGATCCATGCCAAAGAACTTGCCAAGTTTGATTTCTTGCTGGCTACAATAGAATCCCCATCGCGTCTCGGAGTCTCGTTGGTGGCTTCAACGTTGGTGATTTCTCTAGCTGAGATGATCCAATTCCAAGTCACATGCGCCATGGTGGTCAGCAACTCTCGCGGCATCGAGCCCGTAGCCGGTTGGCCAACCACGGCGCGAAGGAGTTCTGTTGGTCGCAGAGGACCAAATCCCGGTGTTGATACCGAGGATTGTCCGGAATTGACCAGGATTCTTCAGGGGTCAGAACAACCAGCCAGCTATACCGGCTATATCCCCCAGCGGTTGATAAACAGATCCGACCTTTGTTGGTCAACCCCTCTGCTTTGTGTGATAAATTGACCTGCAATTCAGATGATTTTGTTGCTTTGTTCATATTAATGATGATTTGGAAAAACGTCAGGCCTACTACGCACTTCCGATAAACCCATCAAGAATATCCCAGCATAAAAAGGGGTAACAGATGGTAACAGCATGTAACAGCTACAAATTCAATCGGCTTATTTAAACTTGGCTTAAAACGTACAACTTGCTTATGATTCTTCGGAAAACCATTTTTTGATAATTTTGAAACCCCATTTTGATCTAAAATAACATGCCCCTCAGTCACAAGAGTTGGGTTATAACATGTTATAACCCCCATTATACGTATACTTACAAGTACCATAGACCATAGTTCTTAGAGTCATTTGCAGCAACTTGGCTGCAGGTTTCCTAAAATCATCCATTTATAGATTGGATGTTCCAATGGAAACCATCGGGGTAGCATCGAAGCCAGGTCTCCTGCGGAGCTGCTGCCGGCCAGTTCCACCAGCTCAAGTGGTGCGGCCTTGCAGCAACGCTTGGGGCGGATTTTGGAAACGCTGCTGGGACAGCACCAGGGGTTTTGCATAGTCATAGGGGGTACACAGCTGGATGGTTGACTTCACCGAAAATCTTCAAAAAAAATGAGAACTGGGATCATTCATGGAAGCCTCCATTAAATGAGAGGGGAACGGGAAATCATCATAAATCATCCCGAACATGGCCGATTATTCATGTTTGTTTTGGTTAAGGACAGCATTGTCATTGTTTTTCACGTTTGGGTAATGTTTTGGGGAAATGTTGGAAAGTGTTCCATACATGGGGGATTCATATCCGCCACGGTCAAAACTGAGGGAAATTGTATGTATTGGGGATGCTCATGGATCCACTAATATATCCAAAATGAAGGATTTTTGCACCTTTTGTAACGATAACCATCATGCGATGGATCTGATCTGCTCGAATCTACGATATTTATGGGGGTATCATGAAGATAATCCCACAAATATAACTGAGCAATTAGCTCAGCTCACCCCAGTTGTTTGTTGGGTAGCGGATACTTAAACCTACAAAAATCCGTACTTTTCCCACTGATTGTTTTTTTTTTTACCTCCTTACGATCCCAGGGAGCCGCCAATCTGCAGCTTTCCTCAATGGATGAGTTTCAAAATCGGAAACACATGGGAAACACATCATCTAGTCTGGTGAAAAAGTTAAAACTCTATGGTGTTTTGTGATTACCCATGACGGATCCATGGTGCTGCTATATATGGTGTGCCATGGATCCCATCAATATACCCCCCACATTGTTAGCATTAATATACCAGCACCATGGATCCGTCATGGGTTAGGATGTTCCCCCATCCTGTGGATGGTTTCAACAATTTCCCATGGGATTTCCCATCCGAAGCGATGGATTTTCCTCCATGATTTTTACAATTATTATATGTTTAACATATAGTGGAGGATGATTATCCATGATTTAACCATGATTAATCATTGATTTAAGTAACCATGATTAACATATCAACCATGATTTACAATCATTATATGATTGAACCATTATTAATTAGCCATTATACACCCTGATTTCCCCATCAAATCCCCATACATGACCATAAATCACCATGATCAACCATTATTTCCACCTTATTCATCATTATGAACCATGATTTCCACATATGTCCACTTTATAAACCAGTATGAACCATGATTTCCTTATCAAATCCTATGAAATCCCCATGAAATCAGGTCGGCCCTGCAGGTTCTACCGCCGCGGCGACCTCTTGGGCGCCCAACTCACCGCCGTGCGCCTTGGGAGCGGTGCTTGCGTGGCGGACGTGGCGCTGGGGGTGGACTCGTGGATGCGGAAGGTGCCTGGATGGGATGGTAGTGGGTTAATAATAGTTACCATGGTTTATTAATTAGGGGGGTACTCCTCCAATAGTCATAATCCAATACTTAAATGGTACCCCCCCAATTCACCAGCCTAGGGGTTTATTAATCCAGGGTTAATATTAATGGGAAATATGGATTTTATAAGGGGATAATAATGGGTTAATAATGGGATATTAATGGGAAACATATTCATTTTATCTGGTTGGTGGTTTCAAACATGGCTGGATGATTTTCGATTTCATATATGGGATGTCATCCGCCAACCATTGACGAACTCCATCTCTAAGTTGAGGGTTGGGGCAATTTTTTGCTGGGTGTCTAAAGAGGAAAAACACTTGGGGTGGTTAGAAGACGCCATGGGAAACTGAATGGAAATGATGATGGGTGGGTGAATGATATTTGTTTGTCATGACACGTGGGGTACCAGGAGAAATGACGAACATCGCCCTCCAATGAACTTGTCTATTACACAAGTACCGTGTACCAACAAAAATCGTGCTTGCGACTGAACATGTCCGGTCTTCTACCTGACATGTTGACTCATATATTCTCTACCCATAGTTGTTTATATATATAATATATATACATAATTACATTATTCTACGATGAATCACATTATTATTCGATGAATCACGAATCATGATGATATTACTCATGTTGCCATACATTTCTGTCTTTTCCTATCCTTGCATATGTTCCTACGTGGTAGCGACATCCCAGCGCGGCTAGGAACCCATCACAGCCAGCACGTATTTCAACTTGCTGGACATCTCCAAGTTGATCGTCGCTGCGGCGGGATGAAGTCTGCAACACATGGGGGAGATGAAGAACTGAATCAATGGAACTCTGAATTTGCTTGGGGTGGTGATCCGTTTAAGTTTCTCTAAGTCTCAATTCTGGTGGCAAGACAGTTGCTTGCTTGAAGTTCCTGTGTGCATCCATTATTTAGGCTGCCATTCTACAATGTGTTCGTAAACATTCTATCAGTGTTTGACAACATGTCTTTCAATGCATCCAACTCAGCAGCTCATGATCAACACACATGTTTGCTTACATCGACAATATTGATTCTTAGGTCCCCACATGTTTGCTGTTGAAACAGACAGAAAAGATTGACCCACTGACCGCCCCATTTTGTGTTGGTGAAGTTTCTATCAAAAAGTGGAGTTTTGTAGCTAAACCCCGCAATTTTTACGTTGATTGAATCATTGGATCCAGCATGTTTTCCCAGAAAAATGGTCCAGAATATCTCCATGTTGTGTGGGTTAAAAAGAACAAAACATACAAAGAGACAGCCTTATATCTGATGCGCCCCCTAATGTTGGTGAAATCTCGATGTAAACACAATAGGACGTTTTTTGGGTGACGACAACCATGGATAGTACAATTATGTAGATTTGGTTTCATTAGCTCTTATTGGATCTACCAAATTATTTTTCCAACATGGTCCTAATGTCTCCACTGTTGAAATCCAGTTTTGCTGTTTAAATCAACCAAATCCCCATGTTGGTTGCTTGACAATTGAATTGTTGTCAATTTCCAGTGTTTGATGGTTCAATAGCTTTTACAAGTCCTTGCCGCTCCTCAAAATTATAATTTTCAAGTCTTATTCATTTTTTCCTACCTGGGTTTTAAAGCAACATTGTGTATATCTTAATCTGGTTGGTGGTTTCAAACATTTTTTATGTTCCATAATATATGGAATAATCCTTCCCATTGACGAACTCCATCATTTCTCAGACGGGTAGGTCAACCACCAACCAGATGTTTTTCTCCATTTCCCTATACCCTCTGGTAAACGTTTACATAACGAACTGGAAAGATCCACCATTTTCAATGGGAAAATCCACTATCAATGGTGATTTTCAATAGTTATTTTGACATAACCAGAGGGTATATCCCATTAAATCCCATTAAATCCCAATTAAATCCCATTAAATTACCAGGGTAGCCATGTTGGTGCCTCCAAGCCGTTGAGGTCTCCTTTGCCGTGCTGGAGCTGCTGCGCGCAGGTCGCTTGCAGCTGACTGATGCGCTGCGGCTGGGGACTGCGGAGGCGGGTGATGCGACGCTGGGAGATTTCGTGGGATGGAACGGGTTACTAATAATGGATACATCCATCTAATGATATATAGGACATATGTTATATTAGATATTAATTGGATATATATGGATCTAACATATAGGATATTACTGATCTACCCTATGGTAAACTAACATAGCAATGGAAAGATCCACCATTTTTAATGGGAAAACATCCACTATTTCTATGGTCATTTTCAATAGCAAACTGTTAGTTTACCAGAGGGTACCCTATGGTAAACGTTTACAGTTTGCGAACTGGAAAATCACCATGTTGAATATAGGTAAATCAACGAACTAAATGGTACATGTTCAATAGCAAACTGTTAGTACCATCTGGTTATTTGTTACATAGCCATGGAAAGATCCACCATTTTTTATAGGTACACCATCTATTTCTATCGGCCATCTATACCATGGCTATGTTAAATAACCAGAGGGTCAAAGTCATAGGTTATGCATGTATTTTTTTTGTTTTAACCCGCACGAAATGATTCATGTATATAGTTTTAAAACTCATAGGTTATTCATAGTTTATTCATTTATTTATATAGGTAATTCAGTTGCTATTCCATTTTGGAAAAACGTCAGGCCGCACTTCCGATAAACCCATCAAACATATCCCAACATAACAGGGGTAACAGATGGTAACAGCTACAATGTGGGCCCCCGTAGATAGCTAAGTTGCTGAACATAACTCCCATTTCACTATGGTTTATGATACCTATAACTATAGTATTCATGGGGTTTATAAACCAACTTATAACTGGGGGCTCACAATGTAGGTTATTCATGTATATAGTAATTCAGTTGCTATCCCATTTATAGAAGGGGTTGCTTCACTCAGTTTATGTGCCATTATAGAAATACACCTATACTTGATTGCATCGGGTAACCGTAAATTTCCCTGGTTTTGAGGACAGTTCTGCCAGTTCCGGCCCTTTCTTTTCATGGTTCCCTGGCTGCCAGGTGACGGTGGAGGACATCTTGAGCCACCGCAGTGGCTATTGGCTGCCCTTGCCACAGCAGCTGCTGAAGCTGTCACTTGGCGACTCCATGGGGAGTCATGGATGTGGGTTGTCGAAGGGTCTAACATCATCAAACGTGAGGGGGGATTTTGGCAAGAGATATAGCTTTGAATCCATGAAGACATGATAAATGGAAATGACATGAAGTGAACCATCAACACTGTGCAGAAAAAACGTATGGTAATGGGGAAATGGGGATAAACATAAGGTAAATAAGCCGTAAATACTGGATTTAATGTATATAATGGGTCAACCTTCGATGGGTACTTTAGTACGTAAAAATTGGTTGCTATTAATGGATATATTTAATGTACTCAGCAGCAAAATATTGCTTTTTTGGAGGCATATCTAAGATTGGCCATGCTATTATATAATGCTATCCCCAGTGAGATAGAAAAGTATGCACTATAAATATCATTGCCAGATTGGAAGGGATTAACAATTTTACAATCTGGTAATTTAGCATATATATATATATATAGCTATTGAAAATCACCATGTTTGGTGGGAAATCATCTGTAAATGGCCATGTTCCTGTTGTGCCATAACGATGGCCAAATGGGATAGAGCGGGGTAACGGTATATGAACTATTCAATATTAATGGAATATATATATATATATTCTCTGGTAAACTAACAGGTCGCTATTGAAAATCACAAGAACTTGGGGCCAGCCATTCAATAGCTATGTGAAATTACCAGAGAGTAACCAACACATATTTTCTGGATGCTATTGGTTTATCCAGAAAAAGGATATTCCGCCCTAATCTATGGCCATCTAAGGGATTAGATTCTGTGAGAAATCCATATTTTTCGGAGTTGAAGATTAACACAAACCGGAAAACATGATCATAAAGATATATGAAGATCGGCAGTGAAGCAAGGACATTGGAGATTTTGGTGATCAAAAACATAACCTACCCTAGGGTAAACCATCATAGATGTGGAAATCCCGAAATGTTTCGCTGAAAAAATGATCTATAAATATTGTTTTTTCCACATCGAACTGTTAGTTCAACGCAGGGTACACCAACAAGATTGGATATTTTGGAATGGATGGCTAAAAGAGTGAACCATGCACCGGACCTTGGTTGGTCATCTCCATTTGTGTACCTTGCATTCCCATATTTTGGTGTCATTAAAAATGCCCCAAATAGCTTTATCAGGATTATTGGGGATGCACAAATCATGTTTTGCCAATTCAATAAACCCAATATTTATTGTGGCTAAAAATTAATTGTATTGGGTTTATTGAATTGGGAAAAAATGATTTGTGCATCCCCAATATTGATCAATATTGCCAAAATCCAATATCATTGGCAATAAACCCAATATGCACTAGTTGGGGATTCAGGGTACCCCGATGATTCCCAATGTGGCTTTACTTTTGACCAGATCCCAACTGGACAGTGGAAAAAAAGTGGCCTGCACCAAAAACGGCACCGTTTGGACTGCCTTGACATCACCAACGGACTTGGGAAATTCAAACTTGAGATTTGAAGATTGGCTAGCTACATGAGATGGGTATGTCTGAAAATGGGGTATACCCCCAATTATAGCCATTTAGTAGGGATAATGATCAGCAAAACCATTGGGTGTAGGGGTACACTATGGTACACTATTTTCAGACAAACCCAGATATCATGAGATACATTGGACAATGTGGGATGTTCCAATGGCTGTCAAATACCAGATCGATCAGTAGATCTGGAGTTGGGTGTTTCTGACTGTGCTTGGGATAGAAGTCCTATGGAACCACGATGAATGACACATGTTGGTGAATATGTTTACCATCATTTTGGGCTGCAAAACGTGCACATGGGTCAAACTGTTGTTGCTTACACCAACATCGAACGGTTGAATGCTAGAAGCCGCAGGCATTGTGGAAAGCGTAGCAGATCATCGAGGCCATAGCGTTGCAAGGCGTATTTTGCTGATGTTGCTGGGCCAGGATGCCAGTGCATTGCTTCAAAGCATCGCGGGCAATGGTTCAGCTCTTCAACCGAAACAACGGCCAGGAAGGCCAAAGCCAGGTCCGAAAAACATTTCCAAAACGGGAAGATTGCTGGGTCAGTGATTGTTTCTACACACTGGAGCCCAACGACAGCTGGATCGCCAACGGAGGAGAAGATTGCGCAATGCAATCTTTTGACATCATACTTGTATAAGAATACGTATGTAAAACATATAGTTGTATTATCTATATAGTATTGATTAGTATTGAACGTCCACTTTGTTGACCTTTGATCTTTAAAGATGTTATTGGTGCTTCCAGAATTTCAGCATGTTGTCCATCAAACTTCACTCATCAAGCTTTCTGGTTGGTTGTAGGATGAGTTTAGAGACCCAAACTCAAAGGTCTTTGGCATTAAAGCTGGGGTGGCATTCCAATCAGTGTTGCAGATCTCTTTGTTCATGTTTTGTTGTGGTTTGTTTCATCACAGTAGTAGTTTCTCGTAGTATTTGGCTGCACATGGTTGTCTGGTTGGTGGTTTGGATCATGGCTTTTATTTTTCCATATATTGGGAATAATCATCCCAAGTGACTTTCATATTTTTGAGAGGGGTAGGTCAACCACCAACCAGTTGTTTATTGGTGATTGTGAGGTTGTCAATGGTAGAACTTCCTGCCAAATCCACCGGTATTTCACATGACTCATGGACCGTCAATTTGCCCCATGGCCATTGAAGACTTACCTCCATGTATGTCGGTATATATATATACGGATAAATTACACATATATGTATATAATATATATATATATATGTATATAATATATATATATGTATATATAATATATACATATATATATATATATATATATATATGTATGTATGTATATATATATATGTATGTATGTATGTATATATATCATATCATCATTTATCTGGATAGATTTGATCACCACCTCACTGCGACGTCGCCGGAATGATGGCGAATGTTTTGGGCCAACTCTCCAACACTGGCCTTGATTATCCTTAATTCAGGCTAGTGATTAAGATTTATCAAGATGATGTTCAAGAAATCCGGGAAACTCCAAGTTCATGACTTGTAAGAATCTAGATTTACGTGAAATTCCCCATTGACTATCACCCTAACTTTCCCGAAAGTTTGCAGCTCTAGGTCGGACCTGCAAGAAATGGAGACAGTGATGAAGGCGCCTTACGTGTGACGAATTCGTGGCATTTAAACGTCTTAAATCAAGCCTGAGAGTTAAGATTAGCCTATATTTTCTTTACATTTCCTTGTATCGTAGCATAATTATATCTTCTTCTGGCCGTCACGGCCGTAAGCCGTTGCCTTCGTGGGTTTGATGGGGCAATTCTCACCAGAGGCCTGGGTGAAGGGATCATGTCAAAACCTGGGAAAAATCTGCACAACCAAAAAGTGGGGGCCGAGACTTGGGGAGTTCTCTACAGAGCACCCGCATGCGGAGCGGATTCTTCGAGCGGATCAGAAGGGCATTGACCGAGAATCCGTCCCATAGATTCACAGAAACATCTCCTTGGTGGCGAGATCAAGGTCTGAAAACTCGCGAGATTATCAAGAATGGATGCTAAAACACGGTGTACCATTGCGTTTCTTTTTTTTTGTGGAGTTTAATGAATCAAAATTGAGGTTTCACACTTATTACAAATTGAGATCATTTGCACATGCTATCAACAAGAACCTCAAACAAAAAATGGGAGTCATGATCCATGACTGCATCCGTGGACGTGTGGACGTTGGTGAGGGGCTGCCTTCTGCCAGGCCCTGAAAGCCACAGAGCCTGGAAGTGCAGGGCAGTGCGACTTGGCCCAAGAAAGATTTGGGTAAATTAACGATGGTTAATGAAATGGTTAATGAAATGGTTAATGAACCCATCGCTGGTCCATGAAATGGTTAATGAACCCATCAATTCAATCTAGGTAAATTGTTAATGGTAAAGTGCGACTTGTTCACTTTGGGCCTCAACCATTGGGGCCCAAACCAGAGGATTACAACATCACCAGTGGGATTTATCGCCCTAGTAGCATCGATTTATTTGGGGATCATTGCAAAGAATGATCAAGTATGAATAGTTAGCTAAGGTTTGCTGAGTCGCTTGAAATAGGCGAACCAGGGTTTTTGCTGGATATATTTATATGGGTATGGGTCAAAATTAGGTACCCCAAAATTATGGATGGCTAATACTAAACTAGACTAACATCTATGGTCCCCTAGGTCTTCCATTTTGACCCACATCCATATAGTTTTTTTGGAGTTTTTAGACAACCTTAGGAAGTCCCTGACCTTGCAGGGCTTCGCCCATCACGAGGCTATCACTCCTTCAGCTTCGGCTACTTGCTCGCCATGGCCTTGGAAAATGCCAAGTGTCCCCTGCCAGAGGCAGGGCGCAAGTGGCGCAAGTGCTGATGATGGGAAATGATGGGGATCAACAGGATATGATTACCCTCTGGTAAACTAACATAACTATGGAACATATCAATGTTTAATGGGAAAACTCACTATTTCTATGGTCATTTTCAATAGCTATGTTAGTTTACCAGAGGGTACATTTCACTACGTATAAGTAACTAATCTTTATCCTGCTAAGAAGGAGTATTGCCATTTTTGAGGATGGACAAAGAGTGATAACATGTGATAACTATAGTTGTTCAAAGTTTTATAGAGGCATGTTTAAAGTGGAAAGAACACACATGGTCAAGTGGTCACTGGTCGTGGTCATTGGTCTGGGGTCGGAAAGTGATTTCAGTCAGCCGCTTTACTTCCCAGAGACCACAACTGGTCTGTCTGAAAATGGAGCACCCCAAATGTTGATGCATCATGAGCATCACCACTAGGTATCCTCCTTGAAGACAAACCCAAATCACCTTAGTGAAATATATCCCATTATATCCCATTATATCATTATATGTCCCATTCCATTTCCAGCATTAATAGATCCCCATTAAAGATATTTCACGAATTATTATATAGATCCCCACTATAGATCCCCACTATAGATCCCCACTAGTTTCCATTGATTCCCATATGGGTATGGGTCAAAATCAATAATTGGATGGTGAATAGTGAATACTAAACTAGACTAACATCTGTGGTCACTTAGGTCTTCCATTTTGACCCACATCCATATCTTGAAATTTCCACTTCTCAGAAATTTCACCTGAAAATCTCACCTCCCTTGGCAACTTGGTCGAGGCCTGGGAGGCCGTTTGCCAGCAGGCTACAGCCATGGCCCAAGAGCTACAGCTGGACGACTGGGGCCGCGGTGGAGTGGAAAGTGGTGGTTTCACCATGAAAAACGCTGGAGGAACATGATAATGGAAGGAGCAGCCAAGGTGCGGATTTATTTATAATAACTGAGTTGGTAAGTAGATACTTAGCAGCTGTGGGGGTATGGTAGATATTCTATTATATATATATATATATATGTAAGTACTTTACCAACTTAGAACCGGGGGGGGGTAGCACCTTGTACCTCCGACATGGGATTCAACGTACGATTTATCCCCATAGAAATATGAAACGGAGATTCAACCGAGCAGTACCAAGAAGTTGAGGATTTTCAAAAATTGATTACCCTCTGGTACTTAATGTGGTTAATAGTGGTTAATAATGATAATCAATGATTATCAGCTGTGATTAATGGAGATTTACCCTCTGGTAATGACTAACATAGCTATAGAAAATCACCATTTTTAAGTTCGGTAAACCATCTATTTCTATGGGCCATTTTCCATAGCAAACTGTTGGTTTACCAGAGGGTAAACCAAACTGGAATTTAACTCACCAGGATGTGGAATGTAGTAACAGAAATGAACAGGTGAGCAGTAACAATGCGGGTTTAACTGATGAGAATGTGGGTTCAACCAGCTAAACCAATGGAATTTGAACAATAGAGATAGCAGCTTAAACAGAAAACATGAGATGGAACAAACGTGGAAACACAACCAGCTACAATAGGGCAGTGCAATAGGGACTGGACCAAATATTCAACCATGATGCTGTAAAACAAGACGAAATACTACGGCAACGAACGGGCTGTGACTTGTCAGTTTTAGCCACTGAGTCCACCAATGGTTGAGCTATCGCAGGAATGCTGTGAAACAGGCGCTTGCCGATCCGAAAAGTAACCCATCCCCTTCAAGTTCCAAGGCTTTGATTTCCACGGCCCGAAAAATGTGGCCTAAGAGCCATTCCAAAGAGAAACAGTTCAATGCTGAAAAGGAACACTCACGTCGTCAATTGAACGTGATTGGCATGGCTTTGTACTTTCGGGGTTTCAACTCTTTTGTTTGTTTATTAATTTCTCAGAATTGGGAATGATCGAACATGCTTTAGATTTAAGCCCTTAAAGTTTAAAGAGTTCATCGCCCCCAAAAAAAAGAAGCGCTATCCTATCGACATGAAACTTAAACCAGCCTAAGGGTTGAATTTGATCTGGAATGAGATACGATATAGACGTATCCAAGTACAAATGTCCCAAATCCTGTGGGTTAGATACCAATTGTCTAGCCAGTGACTACCCTTGGGTAAATGAATGTCCACCTACTACCCTGGTTTCTGAGGTGTTACACAGAACAGAAGGTAGTCAGTTCCAGAAGGCTTAACTATTGCTATATCATAATACACTTACATACACTCTATCTCCATAGATGTATGTCATATCATATTTGATCCCCATGTTTTCATATATGATATGAACTAGATTATACATGATGCATTAATAGACATAATATGATCATATATGGCTAATTTCCCCATGTATACATCTTCAATATCATTAATATTTAGCATAAGATATACCCTTTGGTAAACGTTCACATAGTTATGGGAAATCACCATTTTCAATGGCTAAATCCACTATAAATCACCAGTTTCAATGGCTAAATCCACTATAAATCACCAGTTTCAATGGCTAAATCCACTATAAATCACCATGTTCAATGGCTAAATCCACTATAAATCACAATTTTCAATGGCTAAATCCACTATAAATCACCATGTTCAATGGCTAAATCCACTATAAATCACCATTTTCAATGGCTAAATCCACTATAAATCACCATGTTCAATGGCTAAATCCACTATAAA
>Ga0126342_10004531_pt1 | contig 23801 bp, 22 predicted proteins | sample Cyp1metagenome_FD_92528 | JGI IMG/M metagenome (GOLD analysis project Ga0126342, IMG submission 92528) | Coral microbial communities from Lord Howe Island, Old Settlement Bay, Australia - Cyphastrea 1 metagenome | ecosystem: Host-associated > Invertebrates > Cnidaria > Coral ...
AAATTCGACCGGGGTACGACAAAGCTCTATGCTAGGATTCTAAGGGGAAAGGGTGTGCAGAAGAAGAAACCAAACATGTTCACCGTCGGAAGCTCAACAAGCGCAACTTTTGTCCTACCAGTGTATACTGTTGATTTACCAGGAGGTATCCATGAAAAGCAGGACTATCAACCACCCCAATTCTTACGACCCCAATTTTTACTGAATAGCAGTTGGAAGATCGCCCTATTGAGTAACTGCTTCACAACAGTATCCGACGTGGTGCATCTATAAGTGGACTCTCCCATCTATTTTTATGGCAACCATCGCTACCAATGGCAACTACCAATTTGGCCCACCAAAAAGATGGTAAAAAGGAGGGTAAACATTGGGGACGCTGGACGACCATGATTAAAAATTATTGAAATATGTTAAATTATGGTTATCCATAATATAATATACTAATCCATAAATAATCCCATCACCCTAATATTAAACACACAAAAAATTGCATGGTCCCAAAGAAATGTGGAAAACCCCTACTAAACCATGGTTTCAAAAGGATTTTTAGATATTAATTAGGGGGAAAGGATTATTATTGGGTATATTAGCCTCCTAATCCATATATTTTTGGGATGTTTGGGAGGTTTAATATTAATTAGGAGGTTATTAATTATGGGTATATTGTGGATTTTGGGATTACTCATAACCTCCCATGCTGGGCTGGACCTCCAAGTCAGGCCAGCCAGCACTATGATCCAGCATGGACACCTGGCAGCATCTGGCGGCTCTGCTTTACGCGCCTCTGATTTTTTTTTGGACATCTCCAATACTATGGGGATAAATATGCTTGACAATGAGGGTTTAATGGGGATGTAATGGGGAAATATGGGATATATATACTGTACATATATATATATAATATAATCATATAATGAAGAATTCATGGGGATATAATCAACATTGCAAATTGATGTTAACAGTTTGCAATGAAAAAACACATTTTTAATAGGTACGGATAGGTACGTTATATCATCTTTAAATGGGTCGGGTAACTGCGATATTCTGGGTTGCATCAGAGCATAACCCAGTTCCTGAATATTCAGATGAAGCAGAACTAACCCACATCTGTATATTATGGGTAATAAATCTTTATGACGGGTTATAACTCATAACCCACGTGTTCTATTGCAAGTAGTGTGGTAAACTGCTACTGTATAAACCATCCAGCAACCATCAGTCGTTTTACATCATCCCATTGGTATGGGCCAGTAATAAAATCCGGCTTTACCTTATTGTATCACGTGCGTATAGACGAACAAAAACTGCAAACATGGGAATAGGCAAAATGAGGAATAACATGTACTATCATGTAATGTAATTCCGATGTTATCAGTTAATGGGAAATTCATCATCAAAAATGGGGATATATATATATAGACCAATAAAGCTGGGTTGGAAGATCATCACACTCAGTGACTCCAAGTAGTGATAATTGGCCGGTCAATACTGGCGCCAATTGGCAATTGACATGTCTAATTGCTTCAAACCCATCCCATTTCAACACCCAGTTTATAGATTTATATAACTGACCATAATTGCTATCAATTTCCTATCCAACCATTTGGCTTTGCCTGAAACTAGGGAGCCACCACTATCTCATGGCTAATCATCACCCATTTTTTCTGGCTGTGAGGTACAATCCATCTCTGGACATGGCCCGCATGATATTCCCAGTATATCATCAATTTATCCCAGTAACCATAGTTATATCATGTACCCATTTATAAATGATAAATTATGGTTACTATATATCCCAATTATCCCATAAATGGGATGCCATCTGGTTATTTAACATAGCCATGGAAAATCACCATTTTTAATAGGTAAACCATTTATAAATGGGCCATCTATACCATGGCTATGTTAGTCATAACCAGATGGTATATCCCCCAGAGTAACCAGATATACCATCTGGTTATTTAACATAGCCATGGAAAATCCCTTACATTATAAATGGAGGTTTATAGCTGGAAAAGTGATCTGTAAATGGGCAATTTTCCATAGCCATGGAAAATTAAAATGGCCCATAGAAATAGATGGTTTACATTGGTTTACCTATTAAAAATGGTGGATCTTTCCATGGCTATGTTAGTCATAACCAGGTTGGGTAAATGGGCTATCACCCCACGACTTGGACTCCACCTGAAAGGCTCCATCGGAGACAGCAGCATCACCCAGGGCCTTGATCAGATGGATCAATGGATTGGTTATGATGGGAGCCCAGGAAAACATGCCATTGATCTATGGGAAGATCTATGGTTTCCTATAGATTTTCCCTTAAATCAATCCACTGAATGGAATATTGATGGAATATGATGGAATAGTGTTTTTTACCCTTCGGTGTCATCGAAGATGGCCCAAGCCTTACGTGGAAAACACGGGGATAATTGCAGACCATCAAGGTAAAGGTCACTCAATAGCCACAACCCCAGAATTTTGAAAACCACCGCCTAATATGCTCGATGATCTACATGTGGTGGGGACAGTGCTCGATAATTACTCTACTTATAGTTGTTGTAATACGCTATATTTTTTTATTCTAGTATTACCCATCTATATATACAAAAACACTATAAACCATTCAGAATAATTTCAGAATAATAATAGTATAAAATATACTATACTCATCTACTATACTTATAATGATTAATAGCTCAAAGGATTTCATCCATCAACCGGGTTCGGTCTCGGGGCACCACACCATCGCGTCACGAGCCTGGCAGCATCGTCGTGCCATTTTCGATGGGTAAATGGGGGATGTCAACCATCGAACAATGGGAAAAATGTGGATTCAAACCATCCAACATGTGGGAAAATGGGGATTCAATCCAGTTAAAAACTGTGATTTATTGTATGATATAGTTGTAAGTTGGTTGAAATAACCAACGTATGTCACTGTTGGGTTTTATGGCGGGTATATTTTTCGAACTACTTTTCATGGGCTTTCCAAAACCAATCAACAAAACAGGGGGGCACCACAGTGTACCACATTAATCAACCCCTGAACGATGGTCCTCGGGATCCAGTAGTCTATCTTCCCATCAAAAACGGTTAACATTTAAAGCTATGAAACTATGAAACTAGGGTAACTATATCCCATAGGATCCATGGTGCTGGTATATATGCTAACATAAAGGGGGTATATTGATGGGTTCTATGTTACCATCTATGGCACCATGGATCCCCCGATTCGCCTAACATAACAGCAGCCCGTCATCTCCATCTGCGGCCCCTGGTCCCACCTCGTTCCATGCACCTTGCCCTGTCAGGATCTCTAACCTTCGAGGTGGGGGAGAATCAACGAGTAGAACCTCCAATTTCTTTCCCTTTACCCTCTGATAATTTGTTACATAGCTATTGAAAATGGTTCATTAACAATTGATTTACCTATTCCAAAAGGTGATTTTCCAGTTCGCTATCAGAGGGTAATTCATTTTAATTCCACCCAAGGTGGATTTTAGGAGAAATATTGTATTGTACTTTGATCACCTGGGTGATGATTGGGATTAACAACTGTTCTATCTTCTGGGAGGTTGGGAATGTACCAAAGGAGACATGCAAACCAAGAAATATGACGGTGGGAAGCAATACTGGTTGGTGGTTTTAGCCATCTTGAAAAATATGAAAGTCAGTTGGGAAGGATTATCCCATATATCATGGAACATAAAATTCATGTTCCAAACCACCAACCAGCAATAATGCTGCAACTGGTTGGTGATTGAACCCCCTTGAGGAATACCGGTCAACGTGAAACCATCTTCCCAGCTACGAATGCAAGACTAACAGCTATCTGAAACCACCAGCCAAATATGCCCTGTGGCAATTTTGGATTCGTTGCTGCGGACACTCCTAAAGCCCGGATGGTTCTCCACGAAATAGAATGAATTGAATGATGAACGTTATATATATATATACACACCCTTACAGCCACAGAGTGAAAATGCCGCCACACACTTGCTCAGAACTGTCAGTGCGAATTTTGTTGTGGAATGCATCTGACGTGCAAAAACACCAACGATTAATTGACACGATGAATATATATATATATATGTACATACAAATATAAAGACGTAAAATCACAGTCGACGTTGACCATATAAACCAATAGCGATAAATTATATGTCCCCCCCAGCTGCGACGTAAATGCGCCCAGGGGGGGGACTATATATATATACACATATACATACACATATATATATATATATATATATGTATATATATATATATATATAAAAAGCTGCAGGTACAGGAATCCGGCCACGTTTCCCTTCCCACTCATGTCCACAGCTTCGTTGCGTGTGGCAGGACATGAGTGCCACACGCATGGAGACTTTAGAGTTGTGGAAGGCGTTTGTGTAGTCTGCACGCTCCGTTGCCGTAGGATAGCCTTGTCTGGAGAGTGGCATCTTGAGAATACTGGTAGGGGATCACTCCAATCAGCACCAAGTAATCCATCATTGCATAGAGGAATGGAATGGTCCGGTTGACGCCATACTTTGCTGAAGCCACCATAGCTGACAGGATTGCCTGGAAGGCATTCCTACCAAACTGGGTGAGAGCAACTGGGACATGCTCACTGATGTTGCTCTTCAACTCCAAAGTCTGGTAAGACATCCTCAGCGCGCCGCTTCAATGTGCGGGCTTTCTGCGCTGCCTCAACTGCTGTCTGCTGCTCTTGCGTAGTTTGAAGTCCAGCGAGTGCACGAAGGGCGTCAGTTGCCCCAGACATGCCACTCTTACCCTTACCTTTTGGAGGCGGTGGGGGAGGAGCCGACATGGCGTAACTAGCAACAGAAGGCGCGCCCCTGCAGTATAATGAAGTTTTACATCTATACAGATGGTACACACACACACATCTATTTATGGGGCACCCCATTCTGCTCCTAGTGAAATAAGGTATACTTCTGGAAGATGTTGGTCTGATTCGCTGCCCATTTGACATAATTTCGTTAGCTTTCCGCCTTGAATCCCTGCTCAGCTTCAACACGCACATGACAGTTCCGCTGTGTTTCCCGGAGAAACCCGCAATTTAGTTGGTAAGATTCCCCCGTTGAATTCGTAATTTGTTTTGCCTGATTCCAGATTCTTGTTGGATGATTGCTGTTCAAACCTCCTCCACTTTCGTTGCGAATGGATCCAATCATTTTCCATTCGCAAATCCCTGGAACAAAAGACATGTTAACATGTGAAGTCCCAAAGTTGATCATTTGCCCTCTGGTAATCAACCGAAGGTTTTAGTAGGAAAATCAAGTATTTTTACCATTGTATATCCCCATTGATATCTCATTAAGTCCCATTAAATGACCATCTTTCTTTTCCGGTTCATATCCCGTTCCATTTTTATTTTCCCCTAAACATCTTCCATATTTGCGTCTGGGATATTTGGTAACGAATCTCCATGCCGGGCCACAGCACAATGCCCAGTGCGAAGGCATCGGTCTTCTCGTTGGCCGGGCGCATCATGAGTTCCGGAGCCATATAGCCGGGGGAGCCCACCTGCTGCAAGGAAAGCGAATCTGACTATAGCGACCGACTTACACTTAGAACCTCTAAATGTTTTTCAAAATGTTTGATCAAACACTTAGAACCCCTTCCAATTTTAGGTTCTAAGTGTTGATTTTTGCAAAAACGAAAAACCCAACACTTAGAACCTTTTTGGGGTTATGTTTACTCCAAAATGTAAGTCGGTCACTATATGTGAACAAACACACATCATACATCGAATCGTGTGGATGTATGTATGGATGTATGTATGGAAAAAAAACACAAAAATACATAGAAACAGTCAGACATGTCAGTTGATGTCAGTTGATGCTCACTTAATGTCAGTTAGTTATATAGTTAATTAGTTACACATTTATAGATATTAGTTACTCACTTAATAGTTAATTAGTTACATATATAGATGATATTCCCAGCTAATTACACACATTTCTTTAGTTTGTGGATTTCCCAGCCAGCCACGTTTGATGATACCGGAGTTTGTTGTAGATAGGTAAAGATAGATACTTAGATGGCTAGTTAGACAGTAGATTCTTACGAGTTGATAGTTAGACACTTAATATTTAATGACATAATCTTAGATAATTGATGCTAGTCGGATATTAGATGGCTATAGTTAGAGGTAGTCAGTTAGATTCAGATAGATTGTCAATCCATTGGTTCACTGTATTCCAATTTTTTGAATGATCATATATTTTTGAAAGGTGTCCCATTTGGAGAGGCACCCATGCCATACTGTTGGCTACCCTGAATATCAGTTTAACTGCTTCCTGCAACTCGCTTGGCTGTATATAAATAGCATCATTCATCAGCATTAATCTGTGTACCATCTATCAAACATGCCAACGGGCAATGTCCAAAATGATGAAATGTACCCTCTGGTAAACTAACATAACTATGGAAAATCACCATTTTTAATGGTAAAACTCACTATAAATGGCCATTTTCAATAGCAAACTGTAACAAATTACCAGAGGGTATAGATGGCTTCCCAGTGAAAAACATCCATATTTACAGGGGATTTCCCAGCCAGCGTTTGATTACCAGAGGGTTAGCATGTATAGATTGTATAGACCATGAAAAACCGCACAAAAAAACCCATAAACACGGTGCAGGTATATGGAAGAAACCAACAAGTTTAGTGTGATCAAAACCACATAAAACCACATTAAACCTCCCAACCCCATGTTTTTTTTTCTGCCCATTTCAAATGCCACACCAAGATGCAACGATGCCAGTAGTCCCATGCACAGAACCCTTCACCTGCTTCGCAGAGAGATCTTATCATCGGTGATTATAGCCCCAAAACCCTTGGTGATGGGTCTTACCATCTCAAAAAATAACATGGAAAAAAAGGTAACGAATAACAGGTAATCCCTACTGTTTTGAAGGTGATCTGCACTTTTTGAAACAATCTTGGTGGGGATCAGTATGAAATGATGGGGATTAATTGCTTAAAAATGCTGGTACCAGGAAACGGGTATGGCTCCCATACTAAAACTGGTCAATGCAGAAGAACAATGGAGTCTCCACCAACAAATATGGATCTTCATCTGGCACAGCAAATCTTCAACAAAAACACACAATTTAGTCAACTTCTCGTCATGAACAACATGACTATGGAAAAAAAAAAACGGTATACCCTGGTTTTAAGGTCCAAATGACTAATACTTTTGGATGATCATCACTCTGTTTATAGACATATCCCCAATGCTTGTCCCAGCAAGAATTGGATATCCAGCCATTTGGTGCAAACTAAGCCACTAAGCCATTTATCCAGGTTTTCTTTGACATGCCCAATTTTAGAGAATGAATGGTTTTCAAGTGTCATAGGTCAACATCATCCAATGGATTTGGTATGTTGTCTGAACAGGGGAAACACACCCACCAAATCCAATGGTTTATCATCAATTCACCCAACTTGATGCCATGACTCTTGGAGTCTTGGAGGTTAATCAGCAATTTTCAGACCCAATTCTGTAAACAAAAAAATGTAAACCATCTACGATCAAATTAACTAATTAGTATATAAACCCAAAGAACTTGGGTTAGAACACTTACAAACCCAGATTTTTGGGGCCATGTGCTAACTTAGTACTAACTGGATAAGTGGTTACATACACAAATACATATCGGATCATGTAGTTTTATTGTGACAACACAAACAACGATGCAAACAAGTGATAAATCCAATCCTAGCGGTGAACTTCACTTCTTCTGGATCTTTCTGCGTGTTCCTACAGCGTGGTGCCGCGCACTTATGTTTCTTCCTTTAGTTCCACCCCATGGACTATTGTTGGATATATCTACCATAAACCCAACAGTGAAGTACGAGCTATTTCAACCAACAGCAGCTATCATAAAGCACATATACATCCCCATGTTCTGCATTGAATCCCAATTTTCCGACATGTTTCCCACATCTTGGATGGCTATAATCCCCATTTTCTCACATGTTTAATTGTTTACTCCCCCTTTTCCCACCATGTTTGATGCTTGAAACTTGAGCCATTAACAATACATCTTGGATTCCCCACTAATGATGGGTTATCAGAACTGCCAATACATTAGCTAGTATAATCCCCAAGAAATGAACCCATCAACCAGGCAATTTTCGATGGAGGTTATTTTTTCCATAACTGGTTGGTGGTTGAGCCCTACCCCTCTGAAAAATATGAGTTTGTCAGTTGGGATGATTATTCCCCAATATATGGAAAAATAAAAAATGTTTGAAACCACCAACAAGTTTTTCATCGAATCCCAATGTTTCTCACGGTTTTGGGTGGTTACAATCCCCATGTTCGTAGCATTTTTATTTTCTTTTGATGCTTGACATAGAATTGGATGATGGGAAAATTTTAACCGGAAACCCCAACCAATTTGATGGTAAAAACCCATGGGTTTCCGGTTAAGATTTTCCCCAACAAACCAATCCATTGATGCTTGACATCCCTATTTTTCCCATGACAAAACCACCGTACAACGTCTACCTGGTCCTTGGCCAAACCGAAGTCGGCCAAGCGTGCGTGGCGTCGCATGCGGTCCAGCAAGATGTTGCTACCTCTTTCGGCAGGATTTTTTTGGGGGGGTTAAGCAGCAAACATATGGGGAAATTGAGGATTATAGGATTCAACTATGAAAATTGAATGAAATTGACATTGAGTATCTAACTATTAACTAAGTTTCTAAGATTATGACGTTGAGTATCTATCACCGAGTATATACCCTCCGGTGTCATCAAGCATGTCTGGGGAATCCACTAAAAATGGATGTTTCAATGGGTGATTTTCCATGATGTTCCATCGCCACCTTTGATGACACGGGATGGTATCGATGGGGTTTGACTGATATAAACGATGGTTGGTTCTTGATTTCATGAAAAAAAAGGTTGATATTGAGGTAGATATCCCATTTTTGATGGTAAACCATCATTGCTGTTGATCACATTTCATTGATGTCATGGTTAAATGACCATTTTGGTGAATTAAATCCTTGCTCCCAACACCCCACATACAAGGGGAAAAACGGGGACATTTCCACCCCTTGTGGCTATCATATACCTATAATAGCTACGGAACAGCCCTGTGGGTGTGGGTGTGGGTGAAACATATCAACCACCCAAATTGGAGGGCATGTGATCCATTCATATTCCATTAATATTTCATCAACATTTCATCAACATTCCATCAATATTCCATTCATATTCCATGAATTACCAGAGTTGATGGTACCTCTAAAAATATGAATATGAATGGAATATGAATGGAATGGAATATTCCATGAAACTTTGGTCAATATTTGGTTTCATACGAAAAATCACCAAGTTGTTGCGGATTAGGATCTGATACCTTGATTTCGACCCACAAAAGATACACACCTATTTTAGCGGGGGTTGACCCCTACCCAATTTTTCGTGGGGATCACTACAAACTGAGAATCGCCAAGAAAATCAACCATCATTTGTGCGATTTGAAGCATTTTTAAGCATTTAGTTGGATAGGTAGTTCCGCAAAGATCTCACTGGAAAATCAACTGTAAATCATAAAAGGTGGTAATACCACAATCCTTGCTTAAGGGCAAATTATGGTATACACTCGGGGGACAAAACTATTGAAGAGCTGTGATACAAATAAGAAGTACATAATTCATGGTGAACCCCGGCAAATGAAGGGATAGCAAGTGACAGATTGAGATATCCAACTGAGCCTCTGAGTGTACAACCACAACTGTCGCCATAAACCAACCATCATTTGCGGATTATATGCCCATTTTTGGGAGGTTGAATCTCAATTTTTGTTGGTTGATGTTCGCAGGAATGATGGTTACTTGGAGGATATCATCCCACGAATCGGAAAAACTTCAGTAACCATAGGTCGTTCCCATTTATAAATGGGATAAGCCCAGAATTGTCCAAAAAAAACCGGCTTCTTAGCCACATAAAAAAGCAGAAAACCACGATGCCTGGGACGATCCTGGCCGAAAACCTTGGGACGCCGAGGTGCTTTTGATATCTCGATGAACCATCTTCTTGCCGTGCAGGAATGATACAGCTGTGACCACCCTGAGAGTCCCCGGAAGATGAGCATGGATGCTTTGTTTTTGCACAGATACACATTTAAGTATACACCTAACATCACCTAATCATTCATGTAATAATATATATATATATCCCGTATAAAAAGAAGTGACTAAAACATACCAAAACCATCCAAAACCATGAAGATAATGAAGATAATCGATCCTCCACGGTCGTCCAGGGGACAGATCTCAGCCCTATCTCTACGATTCTGGAGGCATGGCCTGGCTGGCCTCTGCTTTTCTAAGGTCACAATACGAAATCTCAGGTTAAAACAGGAAAATCATCTACGCATGGATAGAACTCCATGGCTACTCCGTGTTTGCCTCAAAAATTGGGGACTACCATGGACTACCCCAATTTATGGCCATCAATGGCCATTCAAAAGAGATGATGATTAACCATGGGATGGAATGGGAGATCAATGTCCCAGACGACCTTGTCTTATCCATGTTTGTTTCGTTATGATGTTCTCTTTTAATCCGCACATTCTCATTTTTGCTGGTGAAAACCCCAATTTGTTGCCGTTCAACCACGTGCATTCTTCCGTTCTCCCATGGCCAATCATAATTGCCCTGCACTTTCTGTGAAAGGTGTTTAGTATATGTCCCATCAAAACGGCCATAGATTCGTTAATACTAAAAATAATGTATACTGACTAATCCCCAAAAAGATCAAGAACGTTGAATTCATCTCTCTTTCACTAGGACTTTACTAAAATCCAGCATATTTGACACAGTTTTCTTCCAACCACCCGGGATTTCCAACTCGCTCCGCTCCAAGTGTCTGCCCGAAGCACTCAGCGCGCGGGGCCCAGGTCATTAACGGCAGGGCGGAGGTTAAGCATCCGCCCTCCATCAGGGGCATCACGATGAGCTGCTCAGGTCCTAGGGACCCTAAGGATAGGGCTTTGCTTCACCATATGGTGATGACTTAATGCTAAATCATTAAATATAAGTATAGGTGATATAGTCATAATAACTATATAATATATTATAATATAGGTGATATACAACATTGGATAATTGTAAATATACCTGTTGGATATTATAATATCTTATAACTATAGGTGATATACAACATTAAGGAAGACGTTGCAATATTGAATATCGTCCTTTTTAGGAAAATGTTGGGCCGGTGTATACTATCTATGATCATTTACCTATTGGCTGCTGAATGGGGGTACCCCTCTATTAATCAACCAACCAGTAAGACAAGGACATCTATAAGAAGTGGTTCATGACCATATGGTGATGATTTATTTGGTATTTACGGAGAACATATCCAATTTCTTTGGATAAATTATAGGAACCAACCACTTGCTTCAGCATCCCGTTTGGAAAGTGGTTTCATAACCGCATGACGACAAAACATCAGTTACAAATAGGTTATCAACCACCACATACGAGCACATGGGATGGTGGTAGATCTGAAGATCCTTTGGAGAATTGGGACGAGAATTGGTAGGGTGGGATGGTCAGTGGGTGAATTGAATCCCTATAACCCCTCAACAAAACTGGTTTGTGGTTTTTCGCCCTACCGTTGTGAAAAATGATGGAGTAACCTTCAGTTGGATGATGAAATTCCCAATATATGGAAAGTCATAAAATTCATGTTCCAAACCACCAACCAGAAACTGTGATCTATTGGGAGAATTCTTACAATATCTAAGAATCCAAGAGTGCCACTGCTGTTAAAATGGCTGTGATGATGCTCGCCCAAACATACCATCCGGATCCGTCCGATTTTATCAAACATGGCAACGGGATAAGCCTCCATTGATACGTTTTTTTTTTTAAAACCAAGTTTGATTACCAGAGGGTACGTTCTAGTCATCCCAATAATTATCCCATGAATATTATCATCATCCCATGGATATTATCATCATCCCAACATTCATTCTAAATAATATAATATATATATATGTATCCCAATAATGAATATAGATGAATATCCCAAAACGCCGAACCATTTTTTAAAGCGGTCCAGCAGTCGCAGCTGCCATTCGCAGTCCTGATTGTGATCTCCCTAAGATCTCGAGCACATGAGGATGGCGACATTGGCACAAAGCATCTAACCTTAGTCCCACGTCGTCTCGTCAAGTGGTGTTTTGTTCCGTATGAATTTCAAGGCATGGCTAAACGTTAGTGATGATTGAATATGCCAAAAAACAACTGTGTTAAGTGAATTATACAACTCAAATACTCAATCTATAGCTAAATCGGCAGATCATATGAGTCAGTGATACGGAAATAAGTAGCTATCGATATCTATAAATAAATAGCTGAGAAATATCACCAATATTTACTGATCTATATAGCACAATTTTTCTCATAAACATGGTAATCTAAGCGAGAAATCACCACAAATCAGCTATCCTCCTTGGTAAAGCTTGGCGACCGGCGAAGCCGGGTCCCCAAGATTTACCATGGTCAACCCTAGATACGTCAACACTGCATTCTTCGCTGGTCAGAAAAGCAGAGCAGTGTTGTGAATCCTCAATTACCCGGCCTGGTAAACATACAAAAAACTATTGAAAATGGCCATAGAAATAGTTGATTTACCCAGCTAGAAAATGGTGAGTCTCCATAGTTATGTTAGTTTACCAGTGGGTAAACGCTTCTACCATGGTTTACCCCCAAACGTCCCTAAACTATTCACCTTGTCTGTCCCCAGGTAAGCTGATTTAAGCACCCTTTTTGATGGTGCAAAATCCAACCATAGATACATATCTCATTTTTGTTGGTTCATATCCCACTTTATTGTCGGTTTCCAACTATTCATATCTGAAAATTGGTTTGCATGGCAAAGTTTGCATACTGTTTTTTGGGTTGTAAACTACGTTCGTGTCACATGTTTCTATGTCGACTTACTATACCCTTATCCATTTTTGGTCCTTAGCATCCCGTTCTTAAATGTTCACAATCCCCTTTTTCATCCTTTTTCCAAGTGTTTGATGGTGAATGTCTGGACAAAGAAACCCAGACAAGACATTAAGATTCTCGACTTATCATCGACATCCACGGCCTTTTTCGATGCAACCTTTTCTGATGCAACTGAAGCTGGTATCCCACACCAGGTGTCAATGATGGCATTGCATTAGTGCCACCTTTCCTGCTGGGCTTGGAGGTATGAGGCTACCTGGCTACCTTCTTGGCCCTTGCACCGGGCGGTTTTTAAGAACCTCCTCCCACGAAAGGCCAGGGGCGGTCCAGAAGTTGTCTGGCCAAAGAATGGAGTGCTTGGCCATCGTTCTTTACTGGTTGCACAGGTGAGTGACTTGGCTCCAGTTCTTGGCTTTGCGTTTGGCTGACCAGAGCCTTATGCTTCCAACCGGTTTGCTCTTTCTGCAGACTGTTGGTTTCAATGTGGTGAACCCAACAATAAATCAGCCTCAAAATCACTGGAAATCTGTGCTATAAACCCTATAAACCATCCCTAAAGCACGTAAAATGTCCAACCAACAACGTGGCAATTGGAAATCAAACTTTTCATGGGAGATCTTCTAGCAAGCCATGTGTCTGATTACCAGAGGGTGTATGTATATAAGTAAATATATAGTGTATAGTATAGTGTATAGTATAATATATATATATATATACATACTGTAGTATACAATATAAATTATATAAATATATATATATATATGAATAGTATTGTATAATAATATCCCATTACATCCCCACTATTACTGCTTGTATATCCTCAGAACATCTCCATTTTCACAGCAAGAAATTCATCGGCCCTTCCTGCCCCGCAGTTGCCGTTGACCCAGCAACTCTCGGTCGAAGTTGTACGCCATACCACCTGCCCAGCAACTCTCCGTCGCTCGGATCGCCACAACGTCCCACTTTGGGAACCTAACTGCGATCATTTTACCTGGAAAACATATTACAATATACTAGCAATCATTCTACATAGCAATTTATCTGCAAAAATCATGGTTCATTCAAAAAAATATGTCCCATATTGAGTTTTACTCTAGTCATTTGGGGTGTTCTTACAAACTATACCATATGCATTCACCACTAGACACAATTTAACAATAATTGCAGTAGACATGATTAAAAACCGTGTCAACACCACTAACAAAAACGAGTTCAACACCATTAACAACCACTAACGACAATTCCAGAACCGCACTGCTCATAAGCCATTTAAGACCGTTACAAACGCTTTCGACATCATTAACAAAAAACACTAAACCAATTTCAAAGCCATTAAGGGCCATCAAAAAGTATTTGCATCCACTAAAAAATAGGGTAATGTGGGTAAAGCAATGCCATAAACCATTCCCCAAATCACCGTACATAGGTGATATAAACCATTCCCAAATGGGTGGTTTATGACATTTTTTTTGCCCACATTAGATCATTAGTTAGATATAATGGTTAATAGTGGTCATTACCCACACTACTGGAAAACATGCAACATCTTCACCACCTCGCCCATCACCAACTCCCGCCGGCTACGCCTGCAGGCGTCTGGTGGAAGCGCTTAACGGCCACCTGGACGGGTGATGAGTTTAGCCTTTCAAGTTGGTTGATTTACCCAATGAACAAACCATGAATCAGTTCGATATATCTACAATGAACCCGTTCGATATATCAGCTAGAAGCACCAACTTAGCTAACAAACGGGGGCACCATTTGTGGGTTTCCAAAAAAAAAGGGGGTATCTCCAAATCATCCAAAAATTAAACCTTTTCAGTATCGAAACCTATGGGGTAGCACCATTTTAGGAAACCTCCAATCGACTTAAACCACCAATTGCCACTTTTGATGCTTCAAATCCATAGCTTACCTTCGTTGTCCAACAAGCCTCGTTTTCACCAATGAGAACTGGAATCGTTGACCCACAAGACCGTGCTACAACCAACAGCACTGAGGGTAAGCTTGGATACATATATATGTATATATATATGTTCTTTAGGCAAACTATTTGGACACAAACAGCTTCTATAAAAATAACAATCTAAAGATCTTTTGTGTCTATCCAGCTACTTGGCGGAATATCCAGCCATCAACGAGAGCCTCCCGACATCAGTTGGGACCATCATCCCGACGGATGTTGGATGATTGAACCATCCAGGATTGGTTATACCATGTTGTTTCATGTTATACCATCGTTTTTAAGTCAAATCGCCATTTCATTCCCTCTGTTTGTGATAAATGGAGATAAATGCTTTTGTACCTACTGTGCTTTTTGGTTCTTTAAACCAACTAACCATTTGCTGCGAATCCATATAGAACATTATAGAACCATGTCAAACTTGAAACTTTCATGCCATTTTCAGCAAACTACTGCTAGATGCTGACGGTCATTGATCTAGAGAGGATGGATCAACAAAAATAATCCCAAAAAAATAGGAAGCAATAACAATACCCTCTGGTAATTTGTTACATAGCTATTGAAATTTACCATAGAAATAGTGGATTTACCCATTGAAAATGGTGATTTTCCATAGTTATGTTAGTTTACCAGAGGGTAACCAGAAAAAGCATCAAACAGCCAAAAGCCCTCAAAACTGATTTCATCACTCCAGTACGGCTGCTTGATAAAATATCTCCCATGTTAGCAGGCTATATTCGAATGTTGGTTTTCAAAAATCCATCTCCAGCAAATATCCCATGTTAATCATGATAGTCCTCTGTACTATTGATTAAGCCCCTCGTTTATGGTTGATGAAATCACTTGAAATCACCATGAACCGCCTGCCCGAAGCGAGGTAAGCTGCACCGATAGACAGTCGCTGCAGCACCCTGCGGTACTGTGCCGCAGTGAACTAAATCGCTAGGTTGAGATTTACATAACTAGGTCTTGTGTTCGTGATGATGAAATGACTATACAACTAATATAGTTACATGGGGTTACATGGGGTTGCATGGGGTTATAACCCAACTTAGCCTCTCTCGGACGCTATAGGCACCACTTTAAAATCTGTTTTGCGGGAATGGTTTACGACTGGGTTTACCACACTACAGTTGATGACACGCGTTCCTTGCTACCTATATTAATTGGAGTGACCAAACAATCCAACTGGCATTCGATTCTCCTAAGGTTCCTGACCACAAACACATTTTGTGAAAAGAACTGATTCACCCCCATTTCACAGCTTGAATGCCTGCAAAAATGGCTGCTTTATGTGCAATAGCTTGAAGTTTATACCAGCATATACCAGCTATATCAGCCGTGACCAATAGGGAATACTCCACCATTTCAGGTCAACAACTTTGGGATCATCATCCCATTTCTACGGTTGAAGAATGTTGAACATATGCAACATATGCAACTAGTTGAAACCACAATCCGGCTACTATAAATGCTATAACCCATCCAATTACCCTCGGTAATTTGTTACATAGCTATTGAACATGGCCCATAGAAATAGTGGATTTACCCATGAATAGCATGGTGATGTTCCAGTTCGCAAACTGTTCGTTTATCAGGCCGGGTAACAGGTTTTGTTTCTGGGTGAATTTACCACGGTGGGTTGCTGAAATCCCTCCATTTCCACCTGCCTTGCCCAGAATATTACCATCCGACCAATTGCTACCTGAAAAAGGCGCAGAAAAATAGCTGGGGTTTGTTGTGATACCCCCGCTAATTTAGCGAAACATCAAAAGCATCACTATATGTAACCACGAGAAAAATAATTATAAATATATACTTTGACAGAGAAGGTACATACATTTTAGCAACCCATAAACCATAAACCAACAGAAAGCACATAAACATTAGGTCATCTTAGTAATCAATCCTTGTGATCAACCATAAACACCATGGAATCTGGACAACCGAACTTGACCATCTGCCAGGCTCTGGTTTGGTGGAGCCCCTATGGGAGTTTCTTAAAATGGGGGATCCCCAAAAACCATAGGCTTCAATACTAAACTGGTCATCCATGACTTGGATGATTTGGGGGTCTCCCTATTTTAAGAAACCTCCGTTTCTAGGGAATATATACTAATTGATCTATTTGGGATTATGATAATACATTTTGGATGATGATTTGATTCCACCATTTGTGGAAACCTCCATATTGGATCGCAATACAACCTTACTCCTTGCCATCATTGATTGATTGTATCCACCAATCTGATTGAATAAACTGAATCCTCAGAGATCATTGGGTCAATATGACAATGACAGGTCATGGTACATACCTAATTCATACCACACTGTACGAAAAACACACTCCAAACCGCAAAAGCGTAGCCCAAAAACTCAGTGGCTCGATACTAAAAATTGCCAAACCATGGATCCATGGCCACCCAATCTTTGATCCCATCGATCCTGTGTTGCTCTCTACCCTCCATATTCACAACAGTAAAACACATGTCTAGGAATCATGGAATAATCATTTCACACACATGATATAAAATCATTAAACTCATCAAATCTTTTCTGGTTGGTGGTGCAATAACCATCTTGAAACATATGAGTTCGTCAATCGGAAGGATGACATCTCATATATTATGGAAAAAAATGTTTGAAACCACAAACCAGTTTTATGTTTCCATAATTTTCGAAGCCATGGAACATCTGAGATTCGTTTTGACGAGGCGCAAGCATTGGCCAACGTTCGATACTCCATCAGCTCACCACGATTGCTGTCATCCGCTGCGACCACAATCCTTGGCCACTTGGGGATGATTTCCCTAAAATAAACCATGATTCCCAGGGTTCGGGAGAACAGGTTTGGTCGTTAGAATTTACCCTGATATACATATACATATATATTAATATACACACCAAATGGGAGATGAACTAATTGTATTTTGGTATCATGCTTTTTTTTCTCACACCGATCGGAAGACATTACATACCCGTAGCATCCTGTAGCTAAGTTCGCTAAGTTGATGCTTGTAGCTGATATCTCTGGGGCCTAGGCTTCATAGTATCAAACCGGTTGATGGAGTAAACCACATTCTGAGCAAAGTGGATGTGCGTCCCAGTTAAGTGGCTAACCCATGTGGGATTTTTTTGGAAGGAGTATACCGCAGTTCCCCAAATCTCATGATTTATCATCCGACTAAAAACAGTGATTTAGGGTATCTGAGCCAACAGCTACAGTGCTCTGCCACCAAGGCCCCTGCCATATCCAACCCAAATCACAACATTGTTGGGGTTTCCTGCAGATTCCTGCAGATTTGCTACCATTTAGGGATGTTGCCATCTTGTATATGCCGGGTATGCTCAACATGCTGAATGGCTCCGTCGGCCCACTTCGCGTCCAAACCTAAAAAAATCTTGGCAACCGCGAATCGTTTGTTCCATGTAACCTACCCAAAAAAACATGTGTTGAGTTGTTGATTCGATCACCCTAAAACATATATCATATACATCCTGTGAACTGATGCTGTCAATTCCAACCAATATGGACTCCAAAAACTTATTTAAACCATAATAAACCATAGGTTTATTAGATCTAGCCACGACATCTATGATCCAAACATATTTAGACCATATAATTTCGACAGTTTAACCAACATTTGCTTCCGAACATCTCCCAACCTTCATATTTTTTCGAGGTACATGGCTTGCGGAGTGCTGCCTCAGTGAGGCGATTCTTCACAGGGGAACCCTACCAAAATATAGGGAGAAACATACTGAAATATTTCATGAATCTGGAATCTACTATTAACTATAGTTTATAGCATTAGAGGTTAATTCATACTTATAGTTAATAGCATTAGAGGGGAATTTGGAATCTAATCTTAACTATAAGCACATTGGCAAAATAGGCCTAACTACGACGACAGTTGAATTATACATCAAATTAAACATAGATAAACATAGAGAAATAGGGAGTATAGCCAGTTAGGGTTTGTCTGAAAATAGGGAACCTCCACTTCCAGTGAGCTACCATCATTTTTTACATATTGAAATTGAACAAAAAGGTATCCACCATATTCAGAAAAAAACAACTGTTTCATGTAAATACTCAATAGTCAAATGAATATCCAATTCCCCCGAATATTGGGTTAAATAAAGTAATTAGACGTCCACTTTTTTTTTGAGTTATTGCTACTTGGCTTATCTGATTATCGTAGGGATGTCAGTAGAAGATCACCCTAAAACGTGGCCATCATTCCACACACACCCAGCGGGGTTTCCAGCAGTAAATCGGGATTCAGTTCTTTAGGGGGAACAACATGAAACTACGAAAATGTGTAAGATATTGGGTCCTCAAACATGTTGTCCCTCAGAAAGACAACAAAAAAATCATCATGGTTACCCCCTACATGCAGTATCCTACACAGTATCGAACACTATCAGCTTTGGGGTGAAATTCGGTCAATTTTTATAGACAGTCGTCTTTTCACAACCCTTCCCCTCTCACTTAAGTGTCGTGGCTGTGTCGTTTACCCCACCACATTCTGTGATTGGTGTCCCAAGAGGATTTCTTGGTGAATGGTGTCCCTCATCTGTTTCTTATCTGTTTGGTGAATACATACTCCCATACAAAAACCAAGCAGCCGAACGAAGATCAACACAATTAAAAAACTTTAAATATTTTTAAATGCATACCCCCACTATGAAAAGCGGTATCCCGACAAATGACTGGCTATACACTGCCAGAACGGTTTGCGATTTGACATCATCAAACAGTTGTTGATTATATCCTCTTTAGCTTGCAACTGTCACCCCCATGTCTCTTTCTTCAATGGGTTTATACACAGCCATGTTTTTGGGCTTATCTGAAACCACCAACTAGTATGTACTTACGCATCTAGAACCATGTCGAACATGATGCTGGATGTTGACCGTCGTTGACCCAGAATGGTCGAATTGTATCAAGTAACATATTCTGGTAAAGAATGACAATCTATAAGAGCCAGAAACAAGACTATGATTAACTTATTCCCACTTAATCATAATTTAACTGGTGAAAATTACAGAATATCCCATTATTAAATAGGAATATCCAATTATGTATAGCCAATTAATTACAGCATCTCAGCATCTCCAAATTTTGACCGTGGCTTAATTAACTTAAGCCATGAATTTCTCTGTCAAGGATCTCTGGCTGCCGCTTTTGCCCAACACTCCAGGTTTTGCCTGACCTCATGGCATAGGATCCACAACACTGGCAGAGGATGGCTGGTTGGTATCTTGGGGGGTGTCCCAAATCAAAGGAAATATATGAACATATGATGATTTAACCGCAAAACACTGAGGATATCATTGGATATCATGGGATATAGTGACTTCAATTTGAGATTATAACTTATAACGGTGATTTGACCATTGGAAATGGGCATGTTTTATGGGAGATCCAGGGGTAAAGCGAAGCATTGGGAATGCGATGAGGACATACAACCAGAATCAGTCATATTGGGGATATTGGGGATATGATGAGATATCTTTGTTTTTACTGCAACTCGGCTACAAAGTGTGGAGTCAAAGCCCGACAGGAATCTGATTAGAATCAATTTCATACCGGCCTTCAGCTGTGTCTTTTTCGTGAGTCTTGTTGCAATACACACGAGCATATCCTACCCCTTTCAATTCAGCCATCCAGCTCCTGCAACCCCTGTTCTTGTGAGGAAATTGAAGTCTTGCTAGCACAAGCCATTTCTGGGAACCTGCCACCGCTCGTTGTCCTCCCAACGGATTATAACCCCTTGCTGTACAAATGGGATAAAACACAAATCATTGATAACCGTTGATCCAGCGTTGATTTCAACTTCAGGCATACTACCAATAACCGGTTCAGTCATGGGTAAATAGACTATAGGCATCCAAAGACTTATATATTATTTACCCTCCGGTAAATTAACATAGACCCTGGCAGATAGGGGTTGGAAGACTGGTTTCCACTAAAAATGGCTTATTTTCAGGGTCTATGTCAATTTAGCAGAGGGCAATTGGCAAGTCATTTTGCGCATGAGGTCATGCAACCCCTCGCGAATCCTTCCAGTACTTCACAAAATCAGGGGTGGAAACAACTGGATGGAAACAGATCATTTATCGGATGATGGTGTTGGAATGGGTAATCGTCGAAATTCAGGGCTATTCAAGATTATCATAATATATCATAGGATGGTCCACCAAGCAGCATGAGTCATGTGATATTGGGTTTTCTTAGGGAAAAAAAACACATGACCCGTCAACTTGCAGTCGCTGTCGTGGGCAACTTTTAATGACTAGCCGGCCATGGACTGTTCATTGGGGGCTCCATCCAACTCCTAGCGTCGCGTCCCCAAATGGAAACTCCTGGGCCACCAGTAACACATCATATCGACAGCTGCCCACGTTCCGCTCAAATCTGCCGACTGATTTTGTCTCGCATATTTTATCATATTCGCTACTGTAGTTGTTGGCCAAAATCCCGATTTTGATGAGGATCTCTAATGACATCCTCTAAAAAGGGAAGGGATCCCCATTCGATCTGAACATCCCCTGCCATTTCTTCCCCAAACCTTGCCTGACTCGAGCTGGATGGCATCGACCTGACGATGCCAATTTTCGACAAAAAAAGGGCTATGGTGGATGGTCAAATCCATGGATTTTCACCTCTGAATAAAAAGCGGGCTCGCCACAAAGACTGCAACAAACACAAACTCACCCGAAAATATTTAGGTGGGAGCTTCAATTTACTACCATGAAGATGTTGAATTTACTACTATCTTAGATTATCTGAAAGGAGTTGTTACTTACAAAGAGCCCAAAAAATCACCGGACCGGACCAAGGTCATCCGATGAGATTTCACCAAGTGACCATGGTTGAATGTGGTGACTAAACACAAAAATGTTAACTATATGATCAATGGCTTGGTTTAAGGGAAAATCTACAGGAAACCATGTTTTTTTTTTAACCATCAAATATATATGTTGGGGGTTCCGGTTAAAATTTTCCCATCATCCAATTCTATGATATGAGATACAATATGATATAATATGATACAATCAACAACTAGTATGGTGACTCTGGTTTGGTGATCTTGGTGCAGTTTACCCATCAATAATTCGGGCTTGAGCAGCAGAATATGATAGAATATGGGTAAGCTATTTTTTTCTAGTAGAGGGACACTGGGTTGAAACAGGGGATGAGCCCCAAATTGATTGCCACTTACAACTTGAGAACACGACAGTTCACTCTTTTTTCCATCGGATGCTGGGTTCTCCATTCTGATACCTGATTTGTATCCAGCCGACCAAAGTATGCAGGATAGAAAAATACTATGTTTATATAGGTGATCAAATGGATTTCCTCGTCAATCAGTCTGGATATAGTTTAATATAATCAATTGACTATTGATGCACACATCATAAACACTTGTGAACATGATTCAAGTTCACGTTCACAAAACATCATGGAATATTTCCTTGGGCTGGCATGCAATTTTTAGAATACAGTATATCACTGGTAAACTAACATAACTATGGAAAATCACAATTTTCAATGGGTAAATCCACTATAAATGGCCATTTTCAATAGCTATGTTGACTTACCAGAGGGTATCACTGGTTCTTGTACTAGACAATCTGGATAGTATACCCTCATGGCCATTGAACATCCACGATTTAGTTCGATGATTTTCCCAGCTATAAACATCCATTTACAATGAATTAGAATGGATTTTCCGATATTTTCCCATGATTTTCCCAGCTATAAACATCCATTTATAGAGATCTTCCACTACCACCGGCTGAGTACCGGTGGCCAACTCTATCCACAGCCACAGGCGACCCCCGTGGCATCAAGTGGCATCATTATTTCGATTGAAACGACTATGAGGATATCCATTAAACCCTTTGAATTGAAGCCATTATATATTTGGGGTTATTTCTCCATTTCTCAACTGGTTGGTGGTTTCAACCCCTCTGAAAAATATTAGTCAGTTGGAGTCAGTTGGGATGATTCTTCCCAATATATGGAAAAAAATGTTCCAAACCACCAACCAGTTGATACAAACCCAATGAGTTTTTTCTGTTGGGTCTTAGCCTTAAATCCGGCGACTTACCACAGAACGGCTATCTTTTCAGATGTTTTCGCATGATCATTCAAGGATCCTCCCACAGATCGTAGCCGGCGAATATTCCTGGTTGGTAAGTCCCGGATAACCAGGGATACAAATAAATAGCTTACCCATATATGAACCAATTTCTCATAATTTCTCAATCCCTACATAATTACCTTTTTTTTAAATCCCATTTCTACCTGGTAACCCCACTAACCAGTGACATCCAGTGAAAAAAAGGGTGATCCTCCAAGTTGGGCGCACCATGGTTTAATCGCACCACGGCTTGCGATGGACCCGTCCTGGACCCGTCCTGGTTGGAGCACGACCCGTCGCACGTCTTTCGTCCAAGGAACCGTCTTCTTTGAGGACTTGAGGCCGAAGACATCTTTCAGCCACTCGCGTTTCCAGGTGCATAGCTTAGCGAGACGGTGAGTCGGAGCTGGTGAGTCGGAAAATGACATGAGGGCCCATAATATCGGGACAATTCAGAGGACATAAAGATGTAGTAATGTAATGTAATATAATGTAATGTCATGTAATGTAATGTCATGTAATGTCATGTAATGTAATATAATACAATGTCATGTATATACATACATACATACATACATTACATACATTACATACATTACATACATTACATACATTACATACATTACATACATTACATACATTACATACATTACATACATTACATACATTACATA
>Ga0126342_10004532_pt1 | contig 23801 bp, 14 predicted proteins | sample Cyp1metagenome_FD_92528 | JGI IMG/M metagenome (GOLD analysis project Ga0126342, IMG submission 92528) | Coral microbial communities from Lord Howe Island, Old Settlement Bay, Australia - Cyphastrea 1 metagenome | ecosystem: Host-associated > Invertebrates > Cnidaria > Coral ...
CTGTCAAAGACCTCTCGTCCTGCAACACTACACAACACGAACCGAACCGAACCGAACCGCCATGTCACACGAACCGAACCGAACCGAACCGCCATGTCACGCGAACCGAAACGAACCGGCCTGTTGATGAACCGAACCGCCCCTATTTGAGGTTTCCACGAACCGAAACGAACCTAAACGAACCGAAGCCTTCCTGTATTATGCATATGCATGCATGTTTTTGATTTTTTGAGTCTGTCTATACGTATCAGGAGTACTGAAGAACTGAAACATTGGATCTATGACCTGGTGTCATCAACCATCAGCAGGAATTCCTTATGATTCGAATCCTTTGATTCATGCCGGGCCAGTTCACAAAGTCAGCATAAGTCAAATACCCTCCGTAACTCACTCAACAAAGCTATGGAAATGGTAAATTCATATGATTTACATTGATTTACATTGATTTACTGTACCTATTGAAAACGGTGATGTTCCGTGGCTGTGTAACACATTACATCACCAGATGGATCCATCGGTACACGATGGTACACGGATTCGACAGAGACGACATCAGGGCTTCGGACTCGACCCAACGCGTAGGTGGGTACCTAACAGGTGCAGAGACTCTGGAGAAGCTGCCATATCCTCCAGTAAATTAACAGTTCGACCCTGCCATTTTTCGGGGTTGGAAGATGAGTGAAACCCAAAAAAATGGGAGATTTTCAGGGTCGAACTGTTAATTTACCAGAGGGTACTTCATATAACTTAACCAAAAAAAGCTGAGGTTTAAGCACCAATGATAGAGACTCGAGATTGAAGCTATTACCCATAGGATCCATGTATGCTATATATGGTAACATTTACCATCAATATACCCCAAATGTTGGCATATATACCATACATGGATCCTATGGGTTAGCGAATAATGGATTTCTTTTTCTCGACAAATGCATACTGTATCATGTCTGCAAAATCTGATGACAACCGGACAGTCAGGAGAAATCCATCTGCACATCCTGAGATCTCACAGAGCCTAGGCCTAGAATCCAAAACATTGCAAAACAATGGACGGGTTGCTCCCACCCTGTTTGAACCCAAGAAAGTCACCACATCAGAATCAGATGCCCAGCGAAGGTATCCCAACAACAGTCTGGATTGAATGGACAAACATGAATAAAATGAAAATAAAGAAACACTGTATCCACTGAAACCTTCCATAACAGTTGGTTTGTTATTCACGCAACCAGCACCTTTGCATTATCGAGGACTCGTTTTATCACCACCCAGTTCTCCGTAGTGCCCCAGTTCATTAGCCAAATAGCTTGAACGAAGTAAGCCGATGGATTTATGATAAAAAAAATCTATCAAACTAATGGCAGCTAAGGCTGAGCAACCCAACAAAAATTGATTACTATGATCCATGGGGAATATAGACAATCACCTTAAACAAACACAGGAGTATTAACTCTTAACCATCCGATGTTAGGGGTGCCTAATTTTGATCCATACCCGTATGATATGGGTAACCTTCCAGTAGCCCAACAGAAATATATGATTCTACCATTGATTTAACCAATGTTGGATTTAAAGAACCTATAAGATTTCATGGGATAAATCAGCCAATATAAGACATTGATGCAAATTGCAATATCATTTCGGAATATGTTTTATATCGTTTTATATCTTCTATTTCCAAATCCAAACATTTCTAGTCCAACCATAGTTCTATATATCATGAACCATATGATAGTGCTGCCTGCCTTCCGTTTTTTTTTTAACCACCTGAAGCATTTCACGAACGGAAGCCGAGAGACTTTCCGTACCTCAGGCGACTGTAGAACCAGTACCAAGGCCTTGGTGGTACCGTGTTTTTTCATTGGGGATAGAATGGGAAAATACTGGGAGGACATGGAAAATTATATGATAATATATAACGGGATACATAGATCTACATATATATATATATACATACCTTACGGAATATATTTAACCCTAAGAGAAGTCAGGGTTAAGGTTTACTAGGTATATGTATATCAAACCAATTTTATGTGTATGTGTATATAATAATAATAATAAATAATAATATAATAATAATAATAAATAATAAAACAATAATAATAACAATAATAATAGTAATAATAATAATAAATATATATGATTATATATGATTATATATGTGTGTGTGAACTTGTTAAACAAATGATGCATACCCCAATTACGGCTATTTGATCGGGACAATTATGATAAACCACTGGATTTACGGATGCCCTATTTTCAAACATACCGTGGTAAAATTATACATTTGCACCCCCTTTGTGGATATGATTCACCTATAGGTTGGAGCAGTCCTGCAGAATGTTCTGAACCGGTTGTAAACACCATGAAGGGATCACTATCAAATAATCAGCTGCTTTCTCTTGTGACATTTGATGCGTATCAAGCATACATTTACATCATTTTACATCTACACGTGGTATCAAAGTATCACAGTGTAAAACCATGCTGCAGGAAATAAACCACAATCCAGCGAATCTCGCCACCAACAGTTGATCATTGTGTTGGCACTAAACCTGCAACCATTCAGAGCATCATGTATATAATATATCGACAAGTTTGTCATTTTGAATAGCTTGAATACCTATAATCCATAGGTTTGGGGTCACGAATTCTCTTGACATCTTCATGACGTACTGTGAGGGCTTAAAAAGGAGATGGATTAGAGATGAAGAAAAGACAATGGAGTCTATTAAGTCTGTTAATTATATACAATTCTACCATATTTATCCATATTTGGGGAGGATCCATCTGCCAGCCATTTTTCTATGTTTTCACAGTGGTCGCTGCCCACCAACAGAACGCAGCCCAGTAGCACTCCACCTTCCGCAGGACTTGGTAAGCCGAGCTTGGCCCAGTTCTCGTGGAGATTCGCTTTCTGAGACACAGGGAGATCATGGTGGAGGTAACCATGACAAATGATAGGAATGGTAGATAATTTAAGATAATAAATGTTGGTTTATAATGGTGTGGCTCATATAAAACTGGTAGGTCATCATAACAAACCATAATGATAAGTTGTAATCAATGACAATGTGGTAGGATGTGGTAGGTAACCATAACTTGTTTTCTACCAAACTCAGAACAAAATTGGTTTACACGTAGTAAACTAGGTAATGTTGTGTATGATTATCCGACTTGTAGCTGGAGGGCACCACCGTGTTCAATTTGTTTGGCGCTATTTTCTGTGGCAATACAGGTTAATAGCATGTACGTAATAGTGGGATGTGATCAACTTCGATTCAAATTGCAAGCATAGGAATACCCTCTGGTAAGTTAACATAGCTATTGAAAATGGCCATTTATAGTGGATTTTCCCATTAACAATGGTGATTTTCCATAGTTATGTTAGTTTACCAGAGGGTATCAGTGGCAAAGCTAGACTCGAGGTGCCAGCTAACAGCAGCATTGTTTCACCTTTTTCAGCAAGAGATACACCGTTTACCATTGGCTAATCTGAGATGCCAGCAACAAAAATGCAGCCAACCCAACAATAAAGCGTAAGAAATCTCCGATTGGGGTATTCATATCATCGATTTCTGTCACAATGAGGAATGATTTATCATCGTGTTTACCCCAATTTAACGTTGGTTCCTCCAATTATATATATCGTTGTTCAGCAAAGAATAAACCGACATATATCACCCCCCAACTATAGATTATAGCTAATAAGTCCATCTAAGTATAGAATACTGTCGATATGTCAACTATGAAACCTAGTTGACCCACTTGCACATCAAAAAATCAATCCTCATGTTGATTTCCATGTTCAGTTCTTAAATTGTCGACAAATAGCAACTGTTCTATGCTGGTGCTAAACGCAGGGAATTTTCGGGAATGATCCACTGGCTAACTATCAATTTCATCATCCCAGCTCCCAGCAACCCATCCAGCAACCCTACGTAAAAAGCACGCACCGTTCTAAGTATGTCTATCGAAGGTCACCTTAACGGATACCTTCGGGCCTGGCATCCGATGGCCATGTGCTTCTGCGCCAGATCGTCAGCGATCTGGTGATCCGTGTTGTCATAATACGGATTCCTGCGGAACCCTCGATGCCATGGACAACTCGCCGCACCTATTACCATGTGTGTATATATATGTATAATAGTTAGTATATATATAATGTGTAATAATACGTAATTATACTTAGATGTATTCTATTATTGTATTGTGTATGGAAGTGTATGGCATAGTTTTAAAATATAATATATATAATATTGTATAATGCGAGTACACCGTCGACAACAATACAGGTTCCCCGCAACCCTGACGTTTGCCTGCCACGGAATTGTGGAAGGGTTGCATATGTTTGAAAAAATGTTGGTGGACTTGCGAAATGTATATGTATACTTGATCAATGTTGAAGTGAGAAGTATTTACGTATATCTATACATATGAAAAGATATCTAAATGTCATGGCAGATACATGTATATATATATATATATATACATACATGTGTATATATATATACGTCTCTTTGCACATGTCCATCTCAGATATTGAAGTTGTCTGAAAACCGTAGATTTTGTCTGACATGGATATCCATCCCTTATGAAGTAAGTTAATGTTATTACTGTACCCCATTCAACATATTGTTCAGAGAGGGTGGCTGATTTTGATTCCTAATGAAAATAAGTTGATGTTATTACACCATTCAAAATATTGTTGAGAGGGGGTGCTGGACTTTGATTCCTCATAAAAAGAAGTTGATGTTATATTACACCATTAAACATATTGTTCAAATTGTCTGTATGACAAAACACAACAAAAGCGATGTTCTTCTTGGTGGGCGAACGTCCGGGTTGGATGGAACAAACTGCGAGAAATTGGATGAGAGCGGATTGGTCAGCTGCAGCCACTTGTTCCTGGAAGCATGTTTTGCTGAATCCAGGAGTCCAACCACAATGTTTTCTTAGTGTAGTTCCAAAATATAATCCACATTTTCTGCGGCTAACAAATTCTGGGTAAATTATAATATTTCACTAACCTGAATTAAGGCCATTTGGGGATGATTTCCCTTATTAACTATGATTCCAGTGAAGTCGTAGTGAGGTCGTTATAATTTACCCAGAAAATTTCAGATTCTGCTTTTTTTCTTGACACAAAAAAACCACCCACTGGCTGTTAAAAAGCAGCACCGTGGCTCCTCTCTGCCCACTCTGGACTGCTCTGAGTTTCACCCATCCTGGAGCACACACCGTTGGGGCCCAAAAAAGGCGGACTGTGGCCGTTGGTGGAAAAGCACCCCATGAAGACTATAGTTATAAGATGTTATAAGCTATAATTATACATATTATTATCATAGTTCATACTATTTTCAACAAACCCTAGTATCATTATAATAAGCATCATAAACCATTGCTATTAGAGTTATCATCCAACTTAGCTATCTAGGGAGACACACTTTGTAGCTGGAAAAAGACACCCATTATTGGAGGCCTAGATGTTCCTCACCTTCTGTCACTTCACGCCGAGCCCCTGTCATCTATTGCTTGACTAGACTGCCTGGTCCTGTTAACTCTTCATGTCAACTCAGCTGTCAATCGGATAGAGAAATGACTCCAGCATGATTTACGAAGAGAAAAACCATTGCAGAGCTGCTTGTTGCAAGTCATTTTTGTTGAGCAAATCTCCAGCAGAATCCAGCCATTTGTTCAAGTCATACCGAGGAAGTTGTTGCTGGGATCCGCTATTCGAAAAAATGGGGGTGTCAATGGATTGGCTTAAGGGAAAATCTCGAGGAAAACATGACGTTTGGTACCCCCAAGAAAGAGCTTTCCTGCACAACAAACATGTTTCCCAACAACAAAACTGCCATTCTTGGGGTGTCGTTGTCAACTCTTGCAGTACTACTGGCTTCAACACATCTACCAAAAGAACAGGATGGAATGCATCATATTTGAGACCACCAAACAATGCGGCAAACTCTGAGATATAGTTGATATGTTGATATACTCATCACGGTTCCCATACAAAAAAACATGTTTATTTTTCAGGGTGCCCTCTGGTAATTGATTTATAGTTGATTTACCTATTAAATTTGCCATCTTTTTGGTGATTTTTTGTGGTGAATTTTACCAATTAAAAATGGCTAGTCCTATCTCCACAGACTGCCCCCGACGCCTGGATCAGTAACTGAACACCACCGGAGCAGGTCGAAATGCAGAGCCGAAATGCTGCCCAGGGGCCCAGGTCGAGTCGGCGTCCAACGAAGAATGCGTGGTTTAACCATCAAAACCGGGAATGTTATGGAAATTCATGAGACTATGGGATATCATAACCACATATAAAATCAATTATATAAAATCATATATAACCCACTATGATTCTGGGTGTGTCCGAAAATAGCATATTACACATTGTATACACAAGCAAATGTCCATAAAAAAAAACTCTGGGAAATCCTGATATTTTACATTTTTTGGGGGTAATTAGTAATTACCTTCTGTTTTACAAGATCCAAAGACCCACAAAGCTGGATGAACATCGAAAAACAAGGCAGCAACCACATTTGACAATATGGATTGAGCTGGTATGAAAAGCATTGATATCAATATCACATGGAAGTTTAACTGCTATATACATGGTATATATATAAGTCTATCAAATGCGAGTGTTGCAACCACAATCACTTTCGATCAATTTCATGGGTGAACTTGCCAAACTTATCAGCAAACTTGTGTCACTCATGTCCGAGTCTAAGAGACGTGCAGTCGGTTCAGTCAGGTGATGAGAAATCATCGTAGTGCACTGGTGCAGATCAAGCAGTAATATATGAATATTATTCGGTACCAGTGCGCGTGGTGCAAATCGTTCCAATATGTGGTTTGCTTAATCCTACGTCCTAACGAACAATTACCTCAGTCATATATTTTAAGTGTAACTTTTTGGAGATTACTGTAAGTTTATTCAGGGGTGTTCCTATGGGTACACAGTTTCTGAGTCCCGGTGATCAATTATGTTTCACTATCTTTTCGGGGTTACTGGATAAAGAGCTCAAAGTAAGTATAGACAAAAAACATTCCAGTAACACTTTGAACAAAAAAATACAAACATATGTGTCCCTCTGAGTCTAAGTGTTTAAAAATGTTTAAAATCTAGTGTATGTTCTAAAATAAAACTTCTCAACTTAGAACCACAAACTGAGGCTTCCGGGCCCCTGACCGGAACGGTACGGAACTCCACACTCCTCACGGATGGGGAGCGGCCGGGGAGTGATGTGTTTTGTGCCAAAGATCCTCCGCCGGATTTTTGGTTGTTGTAGCCTCTGTGGTAGTCAAACATAGCTATGGAAAAATTAGGCAAACAAAAAAAGGCAAAAAAAAATTGGCCATCTTCCAAATCGCCTCATCTTAGACCAGAGGATACTTTTCACCATGTCCTAGAACCTCATTTCTTGTTGGTTGAATTCCACTCTTCATTGGTTAAATCACCATCTTCCATGGTTGAACCACTATTTTATTGGTTAAATCGAGTGAAATCCTCACTTCTGTTGGGTGAATCCGAAGTCATGTTGCTTAAATCGACATTCAGGTTTAAAATGGTTTAAATCAACATCTTATCTGGGAAAATTATATTGGTTCGCTTACCTAAGGCAAGGCATAAGGCTATATTGGAATAGTACATTCCCCTTGTAACTAACCATTATTCCAGAGAGGTTACAGTGAAGTTGTTATAAATTACCCAGATCTTACCCCCCAGTAAATTAACATGGACCCTGACAGATAGGGGTTGGAAGATTAGTTTCCACTGGAAATGGCTTATTCTCAGGGTCTATATCCCATAGGATCCATGTATGGTATATATGCTAACATTTGGGGTATATTGATGGTAAATGTTACCATATATAGCATACATGGATCCTATGGGTATTAATTCACAAGATGGTATGACACGGCTTAAAGGTTGAAACACCTCATCCTCCCTGAGGCCCCCAGGCGCCTCTTCGCTCAGAGGCCTCTGCGATGTGCCTTAGGACCGTCGTGACCGCTGTCACCCGTGGTAGTGAAGCGTCAGAATGGTGACATATGGAAATTAGGGGGTGACTGGTGATCACCCTTCACCAAACCTTACCAACATTTGCATATTAAAGACCACCGAACCAAAACACCTGTCATGGATCAATCAAACATAAACATAAACTGGACAAATCACTGGGAAATCGCCAGAAATCCATGACTTCTGGAAATGTATATGGTCAAGAAAATTTAATATATCTCAACCTTGATGGATTCTTTTCACCAGAAATCCATGGCCTTTTGCACCACCGGACCCTTTTTTGCCAATTTTTTGTCAAGTCGCTGAGCCTCTATCCACCTCAAACTGGTGGTTTTAAACGCAAAATGTTGATTTTACCAACAAAAAATAGTGATATATAACCAACCAAACTGAGGATAAGATGGGGATGGTACAGAAAAACTTGATTGACGGCTTAGATCGATGCAACTGAGCCATGAAAAAAATACGTTTGTTTTCAGCAGCAATCATGGGATAAAGACTGATAAATAGTAGGGATATTTGCCGGGATATAATCGACCAACTTGATATAATATATTATGTGGGTGTGTCTGAAAATGGGATATAACTCGCCCACAATGGCAATGTTCATAGGGGAAACAACCTGAGGCCAAGGGAATGACGGGACGAATGCCAACCCTGGCCTGCCGGGGGGGAAGGGGGCATAACATTGACAGTTTCAAGGGATTCAAATGTGGTGCCTGCGTATTCCTTGCTAAAGCAAGAGCAACTTCATCTACCCTCTGGTAATTTAACATAGCTATTGAAAATGGCCCATTTATAGTTGATTTACCTATTAAAAATGGTGATTTTCCGTAGTTATGTTAGTTTACCAGAGGGTAGCACAAGCTAGCTTTCGTGATTGAATTTAGGAGTAGCCTATTATCAGGCAAAGCAACACAGATGTTCCGAGGCTGGTTGGTTGGGTTCATGTTTTGTTTTTCTCCAACTATTTCTGGGAGAGTCGCGGTAGTGGCAATCACACTCACTTGGGAGATTAACCTTATCACCCCAGAGATATCCGTGATTGATCTGCTTGATATCCTGCGACCTATGCACTCTGGGCATAGCCAACATTCACCCACTGTGGACCACTTCATAATTCAGATTTGGTTACCTGATTTTGAGCCATACATAGATGCAGCATTCCTAGGCCGGGATGGCCAATCCATTGATGATATATCCAGCCTCTACCCCATGGTTGGTGCAAGGTGGCCCCCCCCCCCCAGTTGTGTAAGTTGGTTTATAAGCCCTATGTACTATAGTTCATAGTAGTTCGATATATATATATATATATATTATTATTTTTTTATTAATATGATACTATATGATATAATATGATAATATATATATATTATAATTATATATAAATATCCACATACCGTGAATTCACTCGTTAACTGACTGAACTCAATCAACTTAGCTAGCGCACTCCTCGGTATCACCTGGTTGACTCCATGCACCAAGCCATAACGAAGCCGTGGACACGTCGAAGCCGTGCTGAAACCTCAACGTACCAGTTGTTTGGTGGGCTGTTTGATGGTCCACATATTTGCAAAGCATGTTCAAACATATGACATCATATGACCACAGTATGGTTGAAGACCCTGGTCTTCAAAACATCCCTAAATTAATATAGTGAAAATCCCAGCATCCGTAGATTCCGTAGATCATTTACCTAGGGAAACCATTGTTTTTTTTCCACATGTTTGTTTAATGTTTACCCAAGGGTAACCAAGCCACGGTAGTCCCAGCGCTGGCGCGCCGCCAGCGCTGCTTTCCGCTTTCCGCGCTTGACCATGGCATGGACAATGGTGGAGAAGTGAAAACAAAAAAACGGTAGTAAGATGGGTTTGCCATCATCAAACATATAATAATAATGGCTAACAATGGCTAATAATGGTTAATCATGGCTAATAATATCAATGGTTAATAATGGTTAATAATGGTTAATCACTAAAATTTTGCCCTCTGGTCATTTAACATAGCCATTGAAAATGGTGATTTTCCATGGTTGTGTAAACGTTTACCAGAGGGTAACCATCAACTTGTCTTTGTCACATGATTTAAGCATCAACTTTCTGGGATTTGATAGGATATCAATGGGATTCACTAAAGTGGTATGGTTGCTTTATTTGTCTACGTGGATGAATCAAATGTTTCGGGTAAATGGAGATACATCAAACATATCATCTCATACTATGATATACTATCTACAAGAATGGTAAAAAATGTATCACTTGCCATCCATGAATTGTTTGGATGTAGTTTGCCTACACATTTTTAAAGTATTGTTTGGGATAAATGATAGATGGGGATAAATATTTTGTTTCCCAAGAACAGATAATGTGGAACATGGTGGTGCAGATGAATTTAAGTCTGGTGTGCAGGTTGATTTTTATGGGAAAAACGTGCCAATCTACAGTATCATCAATGCACTTTTATTAGTATCTGTGATTTTGTGTTGACAAAGTGCCTGCAGGCCTTGAGTATAGAAAGCATACACATTAATGTTTTCAGAATCTCTCCTGAGCTCATCCCCCATATGTCATGCCTCATTGACCCTCCACTTGGTTTTCAGGTGCCAAGTTTCCTTCAAAAAACAATGTACAGTTCCCCTACTCGAGGCTGGTCATGATCAAACCGAGAGAGAAAACCGTTTCCACCCTCGATCGAATAGCTGATATTGGGTGTCTCACACCATCTTGACACCTGGGTACATAATACACCTGAAAGGGTGATTCTTTTTGTTTATATAGTAAGATGCAGGGAATAAAACATATTAAAACATGAGATTCCATGCTATATTTTAGAGACATTTTAGAGACGTTCAGGTTGGTATTCTATTTGCATGAAAAACCCTTCAACTTGGGTTTGTAGCCATCAAACAACTGGCCCTCATCCCCACCTATGCAACTCACTGGAATCAGCAGGATGAAGAACTCACGTTTTTCGATGTTGGGTCCTTACATTGTTTCATTGATTGCTTAAATAACATATTATACATTGGTAGATTGTGGTTTAGATTGATAGGCAAATATATAGATCTTTTTTTGTGACATCTAGAACTAATCGTTTATTACCATTTTGAAAACCAAAATATGTTTCCACTTCTTTGCGGGTTAGTATTAGTATATATTAGTATAAGGTTAACTATCATCATCTCCTGAATTTCAGGTCTCCTCATTTCATTCTGCGCGGTGGCTGGCGAAATCGCACTACCGGTGGCACCGGTTGCGTCTCGGGCAACCAGGCAAGCGGTGGAAAACAGGGCTGGATTATCGTGAGCCAACAAACATCATGTTTGATCTTGATTTTACCCTCTGGTAAACATACACAAAACCATGGAAAATCACCATTTTAATGGGACAACTCAGTATAAATGGCCATTTTCAATAGCTATGTTAGTTTACCAGAGGGTAAGTTTAGAACCATTAGAAACATCCCACATATTTACCTGCTATATGATATTTACCTGCTAGACGTGCTAAATGATCTTTGCCTTGTACTTCAACATATTTCCAGGTATCCGATTGTTTAATCTGCTTGGGGGTTGCTACAGTATATAATGATACTCAGTGAAATTTAAACAGCGTTCGTCGTTCGTCAAAGTTCCGGGAAATTATCCAATCTATCATTTATAAATATATTGATGACTTGAATTATCCCATCTAAAATATGTAGTATAAAGGCATATCCTCACTAAATTGGTTTTGTTGACTTCGGACTTCGGAACCTCTACTCCGACTCATGGCTTTCCAGATCCGCTCCAACCTTGGCATAGCCAAACACAGCAAGCAACTGATGATTCTGGGATATTGTGGGAACAAGCGCAGCTATCGAGTTTCACCAACATAAATTTGGTTTTCACAAGCCACAACTGGGATTTAAGGAACATAAATAGGGAATTAACCATCAACATTACGGACTTAAGCGTCAAGAACAAGGACCATCAAAAATATGGATGCAGCCATTGAACTGGCGATGTGACCAACACGCAAAGATTCCTTCACCACTGATTGGTTAGTTGGTTGTTTTTTGGTTGAGCATTTAAAAACAAATGGTTATGTGGTGGTGAAAATGTCAGACGGGCTGATGAACTAACATGTAATCACTTAACCAGTTGTAGAGGTGATGATTTAATTGCAGTTTAATTACTTGAATTATCAGGAGACACCGCACCACTTTGAAGGTATGCAGTGACAACCACCTAGTTTTCGAACAAAACAAAGCGAATAATGTGTACATATAAAAATTCAGTACATTATATCTACATGTTTATAACCTCAATATAGGTAGATCACAGGCTGTTGCAATATATATATATTATACATATAGTGTTATTATTATGTTTCTATACATACATACATACATACATGCATGCATGCATGCATGCATGCATGCATACATGCATACCATACCATACCATACCATACCATACCATACTACCATACCATACCATACCATACCATACCATACCATACCATACCATACCATACCGTACCACACCATACCATACCATACCATACCATACCATACCATACCATACATACATACATATATATATATATATATATATATACACATAGTATATATACATACATACACACACATAGTATATATACATATATATATATATATATATGAATATATGAGCCTGGTCCCCGGATTGCCACGCCCCCCCTCCCCCCAGTGGTATGGTCCCCCCGACTTCACTGCCCCAAACCTTTGCCATTTGCATGCCATTTGCACGCTATTTGCAGCATTTGGGAGGCACCGCGTCCCATTTGTACGCTATTTGCAGTGTTTGAGAGCCACAACCTCGTCACTGGACATTGTCCAGCTGTATATGTCTAAGATGCCAATCAAGCACATACTACCCAAAACCTGTTTGTGTACTGCCTATAGCGTACCTCACACGTGGCTTCCCACTCACTGTATGCCTTTATACTACATATATGCTACCTATAGATTATATACTCATAGAGTACCTATGCATACCTATATAGTCCTATATACTGTATGTTTGGATAATATATATATATATATCTATCTATCTATCAATCTATCTATCTATCTATCTATCTATGTATGTACACTACCTAGATAATACCCAACTAGTATTATATACCTATCTGCAGTGTAGTACAGTATATACATTGGTCGTCCACTATCTACGTACTCCTTACACCCTACAAATACTACCTACACATGTTTCATAGCGTACCTATATACGACTCATTGCATAGCATGCCTATATACTATATGTGTATATACTCCCTGTAAGCTCCGTAGGGTCCCTATACACTCTCCATATGACTCTCACCACTTACAGCTGCACACACACACTGCCCATGTAGGACTGTTGTTGTTGGGACCTCCCCCACGCCACGGGGGGGAGGGAACCATCTGGCTTGGGGGGGAGGGAGGGTGTGGCGATCCCTGCTCATATATACGAAACCTCCCAGTGATTCAAATGGTTGATGGTTTTGGAGATTATAAATTACTTTACTTCGCGTGATCCCCACCATGACATGTACTTTACTTCGCGTGATCCCCACCATGACATGTATACATTTTGTTACTGGCAAATCTTCTGGCATTCTATCTGACATTTTATCTGGCATTCTATCTGGCATACCTTCTGGCATTCTATCTGGCATATCTTCTGGCATCCTATCTGGCATATCTTCTGGCATTCTATCTGACATTTTTTCTGACATTCTTCCCGTTGAGGTCCGGCAGTGCCCACTGCGATCTGGAAGTCGCGGTTGAGGTCTGGCAGTGCCCACTGCGATCTGGAAGTCGCGGTTGAGGTCCGGCAGTGCCCACTGGGATCTGGAGCTCACGGTTGAGGTCCGGCAGTGCCCACTGGGATCTGCAACTCGCGGTGGAGGTCCGGCAGTGCCCACTGGGATCTGGAGCTCGCGGTGGAGGTCCGGCTGTGCCCACATGGGATCTGGACTGCGAGGAGGAGAGGGAGGCGGAGGAGGCGGAGGAGGAGAAGCTCTGTTAAAATCTAGCAACCCTCACCTGGCAGGTGGGGAAAAATCCTTTCTGTCTACCCTCTGGTAAACTAACATAGCTATGGAAAATTACTATTTTTAATGGGTAAATACACTATAAATGGCCATTTCCAATAGCTACGTTAAATTACCAGAGGGTAATATGAAATACTCTCCTAAAAATCCTGGTTGAGTGTTGGATCTATTCATGTGGGGGGCCTACATGTGATGGAGTACTAATGTTGGCACGCCTAATATTATACCATAGGGGGTCATTTCACATCATTCTAAATAGGGGTAAGCCAAACAAAGAAACTAATTGGTGGATGGTGACTCTTATACTTATACCATAATCATCCATTATTATTCCACGATGATCCCAATATATATCTATATAGTCTATATATAACTTATATATACCCCCATTAATATGCTACTATATCCCAATATTATTGGGTTATATAGCCATTGGGTTCACACCCATATGCCTCGATATATCCTTTATTCATGCATTAAAGCACATGAGATAAATCCCTGTTATTGATGTAATATTACTCATTACAGTACTGGGTAACTACCTCATGTCTCTCTACTTGGGGTGAGTTCCAGTGAACTAAGTGGATATATGGAGGTTTCCTGACATAGTACCCCCAGTTCTCATCCATCTGATGGATTTTCCATGAAGTAAACAATCCAGCGTTTTTGGGGTACCCCCATGACTTTAGAAACCCATGATCACCCATCATTCACCATCGCTATGCAGTCATATTAATCATACTCCCATATTAACCACAGATTAACCATTATTGACCGTTATGAACCATTATGAACCCATATTAACTTAAGGAACCCCAATATATGGAGGTAATATGGGGGTTCCTTCAGTACTAAGGTCATTAATATATCTGGTACTAACCATTATTAACCATTATTAACCATCTGGTTGGTGGCTTCAACCCCTCTGAAAAATATTAGTCAGTTGGGATGATTCTTCCAAATGTATGGAAAAATAAAACATGTTCCAAACCACTAACCAGCCATTACTAACCCATATTACTAACCCATAGGAAACCCGGAGGTGAACTCACCGTTGGCAGGTCTGGTCTCCAAGAAACCCATCTCGTTGAGCATGGCCAAGGATCTCCTGCTCCAATCCTGCTCGCTCCGATTGAGGGGATATAGCCATGGTCAAAGTTACATGGAATTTTCCTGGGAAAAATGATCCCGAATGAAGCTGAAATATGAGAATCCCCCAACAAAAATATATAGGGAATTAGGGACTTAACCTTCATGGTTTAATGGTCAAGTGACATCCCATGGGAATCCTCATTATGTGGGATTGTAAAGGCCTCTGAAAATGGATTGATGACCATCCCCCAATATGAGAACACAACCCATATGTGGACCATGGCACATATGAAAATTTAGACTAGCCTGGATCATGAGACTGTTCTACATATCTCTGGGTTAGCCAAAAAATGTTTCGGGCCATGAGACTGTTCTACTTATCCTATCCTATCGTATTTTATCTTATCTTATCTTATCTATTCTTATCTATCTATTCTTATCTATCTATTCTTATCTATCTATTCTTATCTATCTATCTATCTATCTATCAATCAATCTATCTATCTACTTATTTATTGATGGGTAATATAACTAGTATGTAATACATATATATATATTCTAATATATATATATATGGTGATTACCCACTGGCTTGCGATTTCTTTGCGCATCCCTGTGCCTGCAAGTCATTCTTCTTGCAAGACTTCTTGGCCTGTCGGGAGACACGGTATACCGAAATAGACCTGACATTTATACATATATATATATATATATACATATACTGAACGATTGGATTCTGGGGCACCTTTTCCTTGGTAAATCAATGTTTCTTGTTCGAATGTGTTTTGACAAAAATCAAGTCTTCTTTGCAGAGAAGTCTATTATAATCAAAGGGAATCTGTCCCTTTCCTTTTGCACGAGATGTGGTGCAACAAAAATATTATAGTGGCCATTGTCAAAGAAGTACGGTTGCTTCATATTGTTTCAGTATGTTTCAGTCTTTGTCATGAGACAGTTTAGAGTGGTTATAGAAATATTCGATGGCATGGGTTTCTCTGTAGGACATTTTCCAGGAAACCACTGTTTTAGAATTCAAAGTACTAGAGTTTTCTATCAATTTCTTTGAACAAATGCGGGACAAAAATCGAAACAAACTCCCTATATACATCGCTAGTAAGGGGAAACATAGCCTGGTAGACTGGTAGACTGGGCGCGAGTTTGGGGGAATGCAATTACGCAGCCAGAATTGCCGCCAATCATGTCAAGCGTCTACTGTACATTCACACCCTGTGCACCTGCGAGCTTTTCGCTTCCGGTTTCGCCTTTGGTAAGGCCTCTAGCTGCTGAGAAGCACTTCTGCAAACATGACAATTTAAACCCACAAAATGAGATCCACCCATTGATTCTGAGTATGGTTCCCAATTAGCATGCAAATGCTTGTCAATGTAAAGTAGCAATCATCATGTCTTGCATATATTACGCTCTGCCGGGTCCCCATCTTTGTGTCAAGACTTTCATGGGTTGCCTGGTTCAAACAACCTGTCTTTATTATTGTAGCAACCCCAATTGGTATTGTTTCGATATGTAAAGAGTTAAAAACCCAGAAGTCATGCAGTGAACATCATCTATGAGATGCTGAAAACACATCCCTGCAATCTATTTTGTTTGGTTGCCATATTGCCAAATCATAAATGTGGGTTTGTCCGAAAATCGGGTAGCCCCAAAATCCATTGCTTAATCATCATTTAACCCATTCAAATGTCAGTGTTTGGGTGTAAATTTCCCATTTTGAGACACACTCAAATCCGCTAATTATTCCTTTGTTATTGATTAATCACATAATTAATCACATTATATAAGTCCGCCATGTTTGATGTTTGAAACAAATCCTAATAGTATCCTATCGTTTCATGGTTGTGGTAATCTACAAAATCCACCTTATAGTTTCTGCAAGTTTCCTCCGGTAAACTAACGCATGTCATGTGGAAAATCCACGATTTGTTTGGTTGAATCTCCATGATATACCCTCTGGTAATTCAAGACGGCTACGTATGGATGATGCCGTGATCCATTTAGTTCGTTGATGGCTACCTAGGAAAACATGGTGACGTTCATGGATTTTCCATAGTTAATCATCATTATACATTAAACATCATTCAACATCACGAAACACCATTGAACACCATTAAAACACGATTAAAACATCATTATATGTTCAACCACCAGAGCTGATATAAATCCCCATGTTCGAATACCGCCGCCTTCTGCTTTGGCGGCTCAGCTTCTTTGGCTGTTTCGGCCACCGCATCGTCAGGCAGGACCTGATTTCAGGCAGGTCGCGACGAGGAAAGATTGCGCCTCTGGACATTTTATTCTTTTTCAATACATATTTTTTCAACTATTGAACATGAACTATTGAATAGGCTCAATTCAACTACTATCTATATATTCAACAAATTCACATTTTGAATTTCAGCAGCTGGTCTGATTTAACTATTAATTCAGCCAACTGATATAAATAGACTGTTGAACTACAGTGACCGCAGTGACCCCAAACAAATGCAGAAAAGTACTTTCCCTATGCTTGTAGGATTATGTTTATTTTTATATTGTTTTTGTGCGGTTGCTGTAAATCATACCGAAACATACCATGTGTTTATTTGCATATGTCTTATGAACTTTATCAACAATGTGGATTGAACCCCAAACTTTCAAATTTCCAAAATTGGGGTTGATTTTTTTCAACTAGCCTCTGGTAATTTAACATAGCTATTGAAAATTGTGATTTATGGTGGATTTACCCATTGAACATGGTGGATCTTTCCATAGTTATGTAAACGTTTACCAGAGGGTATTGAGTTTTACCGGGTGACTTACCCTCTGGTAAACGTTTACATAGCTATGGAAAATCCACTATTTTTTAGCTGAGTAAATCCACTATTTCTATCACCATTTTCAATAGCTATGTGGCTGTTTACCAGAGGGTAAACCTATGGTTTTCCTATGGTTTTCCTATGGTTTTCCCATTAAAACCTCCATGTTCCTATGGTTTTACCGGATGACTTACCAGGCAAAGATAAACGACTCAGGTCGCTTGTGTCTCCTTTTTTGCGCTCATCCCCAGTGTCGGATCCTTCGGGATGATGTTTGGCAATCCATCAAGGGATGATCTTTTTGGTTGGTGCTTGAGCCCGAGCCCATTGGTTGGCCATGAAAAATCACCATTAAAATCACCATTAAAATCACTATTAACCATAAAATTAACCATTAATGGCCATTTTCAATAGCAAACTGTTACCATCTGGTTATGACTAACATAGCCATGGAAAATCCCTCATAAATGGAAGTTTTAATGGGAAAATCCACTATAAATGGGCCATTTTCCATGGCTATGTTAAATAACCAGAGGGTAATAATGGGTCATATGGTTACTATATGGTTCATGATGGTTAATCATATTCTGGTCACAACCAACCAGGACTATATTTATATGGCTATATAATGAGCAATATATTTAATAGCTGGATGGTTTATTTCATGGAACATCCATCTATATATATATGTATATATATATATGTATATATATATATGGTTGGTGGTTGAGCCCTACCCCTCTGAAAAATGATGGAGTTCGTCAGTTGGGATGATGACATTCCCAAAATATGGAAAAAATAACATTCATGTTCCAAGCCACCAACCAGATCACTTAAAAGGATGGGAACATCTTTCAGAACACATTTGAACATCATTACACTGTCATTACACTTTGGTAATCAAACCTGGCAATCAAAATTGCACCATTTATACTATTTATATCTATTTATACTCCATAGGGGATTTTCAAGAGTACATGGATTTTCAATTACCAGCTCACATATTTTTTTTTGATTCTGCAGTTCAAGGAGTGTAAAAAGGAATCCCATCGGCCATACTAAAGTGGAACCCCTAGTGGGGACCAGTGAATAGTGAATGGGGTCCCATCATTGCTTACCCTCTGGTAAACATACAAAAAACTAACATGGCTATTGAAAATGACCCAGTCGAAATTATTGAAATTTACCTAGCTATAAAATGCTGGATCTGTCCGTCTTTTTTTTTAACGTTTACAGTAAAGGCTGACTGTCATATACAAAAAAATATCCATCAGCTCCGGGAATCCGGAAACCCCCTGCCTTTGTTGGATAGACATCCGCCATGTTGTGGGAACAATCAACGATTTCACTTGGCGAAATATTGTCTTGTGTTGGCCTAATCACATGTGTTGTTGATTATATAAATAAAATTTCTTGGTTGGCTTAATTACATTTGTTTTGGTTGAATCTAATTTGGGTGTTGACTAATCACATTTAGTGGGTTCAATATTATTCTTTGTTGACTCTATAACCACCTGAATTAGGTTGCTGTATAAATTTCAATGTTGTTGAGTATATTGAAAACCGCCTGATCTATGATATGTTCAAGATAAACCAGACCCCAAAGGTTTAAGTAATATACATACATTGTATTTACATATTTGGATGTGATTAAGGAACCAACAAAAATAAAGAATATCCCGCCCCACCCCCCCCCCAAAAAAAAAATATCCCATTGGGAAAATTGACAATCATCTTCAGCAAATCCAAGTTCAAGTATAATATATCATATACAGTTGTGTTCTTTTACATATCCTCCATATTGAAAGCACCTTTAAGATCCTTTAAGCGTAACTGGCAACCCATCAACACCAGCCTCGCCTCATCTTCTCGCAGGCGCCTCACCTACAAATCGACAGACTGATCGCAGCAACTTATGGCACGGTCCAACAAGAAACATGGGTTTCTATAGTAATAATTAATAGTGTGATAATGGTGTGATTTACTATATAACATATAGCAAACATAGTATGTTTTTTCATTGTTTCCCTTAATATATAATTGCAGTGAAATTTTACGCTTAAGTACTGTGTCATGTATTTTTTTGAGTTGCTATCAGTCAATAGATACTCTAGACGTCTACAGACTAAGTAAATTAACAGAATCTAGTGGATAGATTGGATAGGTTAGATATATCGGAATACAAAGGATATGCTCATGTGAAAATTGTCTCAAACTCCCCTGTACTTGGCGATGGTGCTGCCGTCGTGGAGGCTACGAAGTAGGTCACTGATTGGTGGTTTCCTGAAAAATATGTTTCCGCGTGATGCATTGAAAATGCGAACATCTTCGAAATCATGCCAACTTAGGTCATCATGGGTATACCGGTATACCCATTACAGATCATTACAGATCATTTTATATCCCTTATTGTATCTCCAGTATTCCCATTACAGATCAGATCAGATCATCACAGATCATTATAGTATATCCATATGGGGGTTTCCTAAGTCATAGGAATACCCCCAGTTCTCATCCACTTGTTGATCGGATTTTCCATGAAATAAACCATCCAGTGTGCTATTGGGATACCACCATTTTAGGAAATTCCCATATTAACATCCCTATATACCCTCTGGAAAAACAAACATAGCTCTTGAAAATGGCCCAGTCGAAATAGTTAAAATTTACCCAGCTATAAAATGGTGGATCTGTCCGTTTTTTAAACGTTTTACCAGAGGCTAAAGCTTCAATTCGGGACGGCGAACGTCGGTGACATCCCCCACCTTTGGCACTTGCTCTGTCCACTGATTCCAGATCCTCCCATCGCTTGCCCGACGCGTGCACCCGAGCCATGTGAAGCTACGAGATTGGAAACATTTCAAACACCGCTAAGCCAAAAATATCCAAAGGTAACCTACTCATTGTGAGGGAAAATTGAAATGATGTCTTGACACTTTGAAGTTGAAACTAAGCAAAATAAAAAATCTAGCGCCTAGCGCTAGCCAATACCTCCGGAGTTCACTTAAGCACTCATAAAGGGCTCCAAATGGACTGGGACGTATTGGACAAAGCCTCAATGAACAAGGCTCCATATTGGAAAATCCACTATACCAACTCTGGGTGTGGGATTTAGCCTCAAAATACCTAGAACAAGGTTTTTACCTCGGAATATATATGCCAAAATGGGTTTTTGTACCCATTATGTTTTGGGAAGTGTAGGCAATTTTATCGATATATACTTTGAGGGTCTATGTATTGCTTCCCTAAATCGGGGAAATTGACGTTCTCAACATGAGATGGAATCGGACTTTCTATATGTGTCCAATAATTCCGAAAAACTCAAGGGCTGTTCTATTGTGATATGCCGAATAAACTTAACATTGATAAGAATGTGTTGGCTTCTATAATTAATAATCTACGACTATTGAGATCAAGCATGGAAAAACTATATCTTTATTATGATTTACCCTCTGGTAAACTAACATAGCTATTGAAAATGGTCATTTATAGTGGATTTACCCAGCTAAAAAATGCTGGATCTTTCTGTTATGTAAACGTTTTACCAGAGGGTATGATATTTTGTGACATCATTCTGTGACACCGCTTTAGAGAAAGATCTCCCCGACCGTCCTCTTGGCAGCAGCCAATCTCCACAACGGCCTGGAAATTGGTGCAAGGTGATGCCGATAAAGTTCTGTAGCCTCTGGTAAAACATACACAAAACTACGGAAAGATCCACCATGTTATAGCTGGGTAAATCCACTATTTCGACTGGGCCATTTTCAATAGCTTTTTGTATGTTTACCAGAGGGTAGGTTGGTTTATAAAGCCTGTTAACCATAAACCAACTTAAATCTATATGAAAACTTATGCAGTACATCTACATTATTATGACTAAAATCCAACTTACATCACTATTAACTCCAAACCAACTTGAATCTATATGCTAAGTTCTATATCTATACATTGTTGTAACTAGTTAATCCACTTAGGGTCACTTGGCAATCGTTCAATATATCTACCATAAATCCCATCGTGGACCTCATGGACCTGACGAACTGGGCTGCTTTGAAATCAGGATTTTTTCGCAACAGTTTCACGGTGGATTTTACCAACACTAAATGGATTGGTTTAAGGGAAACATTACGGTTGAAACCCCTATATTTCATGGGAAAATCAATGATTTTCGATGGTTTTCTTGTAGATTTTCCCTTGAACTCCATTGAAACACAGATGTAAACAGCAAGAATATGAATTTGACCATGCAAAAAGTTGCCTGCAATGTGGGGATTGAGCCAACGATTTAATCCTGTCGTGTCGTGGTGGTCACCAGAGGGTGCATGCTAGATGTGAGTGCAAGGTGAGAGTTAAAAAAAAACTGCACAGGGAGCCTCTTGGTAATCCAACAAGGCCTGGAAAATCCCTCATCTAATTTGGTTCAATTATGTTCAATGTTCCAACTAACTACTAGTTCAATTGAACATAATTGGATATAATTTGGTATCATGTTCAATGATGATTAATCCATATTAATCCTGAAAAATCCTGGAAGTTATGTGAAAAATGTTCCAACCATCATCTCCAGCCGGAGTTCAGGGATTTTCCGCCAGCATTTTCTCTCCCCGCCGCATCCAGCAACCTCAGCAACAAGGACGTCATTTCGGCCTGGGGACGAAGGTCTGGCGATGTCTGGCGGTCTGGTATTGAAACCCGGATGACAACTGGGCATCTCCCATAAGAAACCCCCATTTGTATAGTATATATCTATATCTCTATATATATAATATTATATCAAGAGATTTAAGACTACCAAACTGAAAATGACATGATCTCACAAACTGATACACAATGCACATATCCATCGTACACACTACATACCCTTGTTATCCCTTGTGTATAAATCCTGATGTAAAGATCCAAGCAGAACAGCCGTCACGCATGAATGATGTTAGTTCCTCCTCAATCTAAATTCCATCATCTGGAAAAAAAACCGTGGCTCACATGTATCTCCCATGTCTTCCGATGCTGTAACTTGAAGTTCTTCAAGGGCCATCCTTGGCCATCCCAATTTGAGTGCATAACATCCAACAGTTTGTATCGCCATTGGTCGATGGCAAATATTCGGACATGATAAGCACAACATGTTTGTCGCTTCAATACCTATTTTTTTATGGGTTAAATGATTTTGAATCGGAATTGATGTGTGTTAGAATTCCCAAATATTGATGATACATGTCACATTGTCCATGTTGTCCATCATTCAAATGCGGTTGAAAAATGTCGCGACATTGACCAGAAAGTTCATGGCATATATTTCAATTCAATGTTGTCTATGTTGTGACATTGAACGCTGTCAATGTTATGTCAGTGTCATGACATGCAGGAATATCTTATGAACATGACATTTCTCATTTGTCCATGGTTGATGATGATTTTGCCAGTTGTTCATGATTAAAACGTATTGAAACCATATTTATCCATATTTCATATTTCTATTAGTCAATTTCCCACTTTTTGATGATGAAATCCATAATATCCATAATTTTGCTGGTTAAATCAGTATTTTCTTGTTCGTTAAACCCATTTAAACCCAGATTCTCTGTTGGTCGGCTCCCATTTCGCTGCCCCACCTCTACCCTACGGAAAGATGTATCCAGCGCTGTAGCCAACAGGGAGATGAATTCCTCACCTCGGAGCGAGCCGAAAAACGCCAAAATATTCCCGTAAGATTTATCACTTCAATATATAGTGGAGTATATATGAGCCCGGTCCCCGGACCCCCACACCCACCCCCCTCCCCCCCCAATGGTATCCCCC